>ERZ810286.31-NODE-31-length-63880-cov-8.60667_pt1 | contig 63880 bp, 85 predicted proteins | sample MGYA00520485_ERZ810286 | MGnify/ENA primary metagenome ERZ810286 (study PRJEB31588, sample SAMN03399887) | human gut metagenome | study: EMG produced TPA metagenomics assembly of the PRJNA231909 data set (A prospective, longitudinal analysis of the...
ACTTGCCGAACTTCAATAAGAAATTTGTTCCGTCCGCTTGATCCTTACGAAGGAAGTATTTGGAAAGTTCCTCTATATTTGCACTTCCCGATATGGCAACAACCCGGTCTTTATTGGTCCTTATGTAAATAGAAGGATTCTTATCATCATTATGTATGTATATCTCACCCTCATTCAACCCTTCCAATCGCTTTTCAAATGATGGGGATATTTCCGGTATAATCGGATTTCCTTCTGCATCCGTTTCCGAACCGTACCACAATATCTTTATAGGATGATTTCTAGCCATGATTACACATAATTTTCATTAACAAAAGCAGCTTGCGCCTTCTTGTATTTTAACACATCGTCCTCTTCAGGATTAGTTAGCAAAAATGCTATACCTGAAGAAGAAGTTGCGATCTCAGTTTTGCCTCCGATCCCGGCAATATCGTTTTCTCTAGGGCGTAAAGTCACTTTATATATAAACATCTGTTTTTTACCTATTGTATCAAGCTTTTCCGGGACAGAATCCCCTTCCCGTACATACAAATTACCGTCTATGTTGACGTGAGAAAGGCAAAGTAACTTATTTATGAACTCCGCTATATAATACGGAACACCACGACTTGTCCCAAATACAAAATCAAATGTCTTATAAGGAAGAGAATACATTTCTATTATCTCCTGCTTCTGGTTCACGAACTGTTCGTTCTCAACTTTTAAATCCACCCCATCCGGTTTGAATCCTCCTATTATTCTGAACTGAAATATCTGCTGAACATCATCAATCCAGAATATATTATCAAATGCAGAATTATTATCCTTATGGGAATATTCAATCAATATAGAATCACCTATATTCTCACACACACAGAATTCCTCACATTCCTTATCGCCTATAGTTACTGTATATATCCCCTCCGAAGGAGATAATGAGGCATAATACATCTTAACGCTTTCATTAACATCATAAGTGAGCAGTGCTATTGACGAGGAGATATTGCCAATCTTATCATTCAAAGAAGCCAAAGGTATTTCACCGTTATCGCAGAAAATTTGCAGCAAAATGTTGTCTGACAAGGAAAATACTTGTCTGAAACATCCTGCATTTGAATATTTATATTTCAGCGGTTTGAAGAATAACGGGCAAACATCTCCGATTGATATCATGGTCTTTTCGTTAGTTTCTAGCAGCTTGCGACTTCACAAGCTTTCATTGCAAATATAACAATTAAAATTTGAATCTTTATAAAGAATTAGAATTTTTCACAATCAAAGTTACCTTTGAACTTTGTGATTTTGTGAAATTGTAATCAGCCTGCTGATAATATCCCTGTATAACCTTGCCTTGATGTTCAAATTCAACAATTCCTGTAAGATCTTCCGGAAGCTCTACATCCGAAGTTTCAAATTCTACTTCCGCCACAGTAAACATCCTTTTTGAAAGAATTATATCCCTGCTTTCCCCCATTCCATCAATACCCACATCACTATTACCATCTGAAGACGCAAAAGTAAGCATCTCAACAGATGAACCGATATATGCTTCATTGGCCAAAACCATAGAAGAAGGAGAAAACATGGCATTGAACATTGTGTCAGGGCTGAGAACGCCACCCATAAGATAATCCCTGTTCAATATATACTTAAGTCCAGACGAATCAGATTTCACCCCTACCATAAATAAATCAGTGTCACTTTCGTTGTCTGTAGTATCTTCACCTATCTTGTCAGCAAGGAACTCTATGCCGTATGCGTCCGCACGGTATGGAGATATCATTTCAAGGCTATTGTCCGTCATGGTCACGCCTGTGGTATATTCATTCGTAAAACGAAACTCATCCTTACCATTAGCCGTGTCGTAATCCTGTTTGTCAAAGCCTATCCGTATGCGCGAATACACCAATGCGGAATTAACCTTCATCTCGTAATCGGATAAATCATCTATTTTTTTGACAACATCATCCGAGAAGTATTTGCCTCTGTGCCGGAAAGTTATCGTATTGCCGGATATGTCATAAGCGTATCCGAACACATAACTCATCCAACTTGCAAATTTAGTGAAGGATGTATATATTTTGGCTCCCGGAATCTTACGAGCTGATTCAGCCGCCAAGAGCATACAATTATCAAGCCTTCCGTCACCCATGCTTTCTATTACCCCCGTCAATCCGTCTTTTCCCCCGTTAATGCTTTTGAGTAGTCTGTTGAGCAACGTGCTGGGATTTACAACATCCATCTCAACAGGATTTATTCTGTTTTTCCATGATATCGTAACACGACTTTTTGAATCCACGGGATAAAGGGCAGCAAGGTTAGGACCAGACTGTTCCCTCCCTGACTGCACTTTGCAAAGGAGCACAAGCTTCTCTCCTTTAGCTAAGAATATATCATGATGTGCTGAATATTCTTTTTCTATAAGACCGGTGGAATACGTTTCATAGAATACCTCACTGATTGTTTCCAATGTCTTTTTATCCGTGCCAATTTTAGCTAGTCGGAAACGTACCCCGTTAGTCCAGCCCCATGGCGATATGATATTATAGCTTATCCAAAATTTAAAATCAATATCAACAGACAAATTGATGCTTTTTACGGCATATATCAGAGTGCCATCATCTTTACGTTCATCCAACACCTCCGTCCCATTATCATTTAGATAATACTCCGTAATACTTATATATGACTGATCCGATATCTCCGTGGCATTGCCTATATTAATGTCGGTTGCCTCTGTATATAATGACATGGGAAGCCACCTTTCAGCAAAATCCATTGACACAAAATTATCTTGATCCGGAATCTCCCCTACTTCTCCATTGTATATGTCACCTGTAGGAATCCATTTTGCCGATTCTGAAAGTTCAAGCCCGTCATAAACAAGAGGAATGGGACTTTTCACCTCTTCAACAGGATATTCATATTGGGTTCCCCTTTTAGCCTTTATCATGGACGCCACGCTATCATCCACGGCATTTATCTGTAAGATACTACCATTATCCTGCAATGTAGAGAAATTGAGAGCGCAACTAAACCGTTCATTATACAACCAACTGTTATTTCTTGTACTTATTATTATTGAAGCGGAAGCATTCAGATAATCTTCATCATATTGTTTTAACAGCAATATTCTAGCATCCCCAGCAAAAGAAAATTTGTTAGAAAAAGTACGGATAACACCGTCATAGTCATTTCTCTTGAAGCTAGCCTTCACCTCGTCCCAATTCTCAAGATCATCAGTAACCCTGTACCTCAGACCATTTATTAACAATTCACAGCGGTAGAACATTTCTTATCCATTAATTTGCCGTTTGTAAAATAATGCTTATTTTTGTTGTGACAATGTAATTTTCATATAATCAAAGTTTTTTTGTTTTTAGGACTGTGAAGTCTGATTATTTTAAATGTGTTTGTGTACCCGGTAAGCGTACCGGGTTTTTAGTTATCCTTATGCAAATATAGTTATATTTTTATCTCATATAATCATTTTATTATAATTTCTTAAATCAAACTTGCCTACTGTCTTTTTACCAGTACACACTATCAGTTTAAGATGCTTGCCATATATGCATTCAAATCTATTATTTTGTTCTTCCATTTTTTTGAGTATATTTTCTAATTTATCTAATGTTGTCATGGTCTTTTTATTTATGTTGCGAATCGCAACGTTAACGGGCATAAAATTACTCTAAACCTACCGCCCGGATTGACGGTAGGGCATCATAAATGTGAACGTTGGTAAACCTCCATACAGCATTTACGCTTCTTTTATATATGTGGCAAAATAATATTAGTCCTTATAGAAGAAACTCTCACCGGGCTTCCTCGTAAGCCTGTAACATAAGTACAGACAAATAAATACTATTGTTATCTCTATCATAATTTTGGATATAGTTGTGGCTGTCGGGCATTGAAACCGACTGCTGATAATTATGTAATAGTATTACGCGGCTGGATTCAGCTCACCTTTTATCTGCTTGATGGCTTTCTTCACGTTCCAATCATTTTCATATAGAGCAATGATGAAACGCACACCTTTGGTAGTCCATACCGTATATACACTTGTTCCTGTCGAACCGTCCGAGCGTGTGTACGTCTGTGAACGGGTAGAATGCATCCCCCATGTAGAATAAGGTGCATGTAATATCCACTGTCCGCTTTGCCGGTAAATGATTCCGATTTCTTTCAGCTTCTTGTGCAGCTTTTCAGCATCCATTCCTATCTGCTTGGCGGCTTGTGTGCTCGTCTGCGTATTCACACTCTGCAAGTGGTTGTCGTAGTAACTGACTTTTGGTGCGGCTTTCTTGATTTCCTCTGTCTGAATCTCGATGGTGACTTGCTGTTGTTCGGCTTGGGCTTCAAGCTGCTTTAACCGTTCCTCTCTCTTGGCGAGGGTAGCTTGTGCGATGGTTAGAGCACGTGCCATGATTTCTTCGGGAGTGTCGTCAGATTTAGTTGCGATATAGCCGCCAGTCTTGCGGATGGTCTTTAGAATTTCCTTAACTCCTTTCTTAAATTCTTTTGCGATTGGCTTACGGCTTTGCATGAGGACTTCGTATAAGCCATCTTCGGTTAAGAACCAAACTTGCTGATTTCCACCGGGGGTCGGAAGATTGTTCCGAACCTTTTCATCGTCATCAACAAGGTTTACTAATTTGTTTACGCTACTTTGGTCATACTCGATACACTCTGCCACTTCTTTGGCAAGGAACAACGGATTTTCGGCAGTTCCGTAAACTGTAAACTTGTGCCCAAGCAACTCTGTTTCGCTTAGGACTTGAATCGGATGTTTTGACATAACAAAAAAAATGCACCTACTACGAGCTGTCAAAACATCCATAGGATTATTTTGGGGACGTTTCCGTTACCCCACTCGGTAGGTGCAATATCTTATTATAATATTACTTTTTATATGTCTTGGCAAAAAAATAACTCCAATGATTGAAGCCATAGGAGTTTGCCGCCCCTATGAATGTTTTGACGTTGCAAAGTAAAGCATAATTTTTGATATGGCAAAGAAAAAAGCAGAAAATATTTGCGCAAATGTGAATTATAAATTACCTTTGTAACATGAAAGTTAGAAACGTCATAGCATATAAGCACTATTTCATCGATTTTGTGAAGTCCCTTTCCGAAAAGATGCAGGATAAGGTGGTGAAAACAATACAATATGTCGAAACGCTTCAAATTGTCCCGGAAAAATACTTGAAGCATATTGAAGGGAGAAAGGGACTTTATGAAATCAGAGTAAAATTTGCGAGTGACATCATACGTGTTTTTTGCTTCTTTGACGGTGAAAAAATGGTTATCCTATTAAGCGGATTTCAAAAAAAGACGCAAAAGACACCGAAGAAAGAGATAGACCGGGCTGTCAGGCTCATGCAAGAATACTTTAATGAAAAGGAAAAAGAAAGGAAATGATTATGGAAACTTACACTTTGAATGATATTAAAAAAGAAGTTTACGGAGAAATCGGCACTCCGCGCCGCGACAAGATTGAATCCGAACTTTCCAACCTGCGTGTCGGGCTTCAAATACGCAATGCCCGTGAAGCAAGAAAAATGACACAAAGCGAGCTTGCAGGGAAGATAGGAAAAGAACGGTCTTTTATCTCTAAAGTTGAAAGGGAGGGTAGTAATCTTACCCTTTCCACGCTTTATGATATTGTAACGAAAGGGCTTGGGGGAAAACTTGATATACAAGTTCAACTTTGAAAAACTGCGAGGAGACAAGATTGATAAAATAGAACCTTTAAAATGATAAACGTTTATGTTACGAGTAGTAGATGTAGATTACATTAAAGATTACGAGCTTCTTGTGACATTCAGTGACAAAAGCAGAAAAAGAGTGGACTTGAAGCCATATCTTATCGGAGAAGTCTTTGGAGAGCTGTTGGACAAAAGCAAGTTTACCCAGTACGGGCTTACACGCACCACAATCGAGTGGGCGAACGGTGCGGACTTGGCTCCTGAGTTCTTGTACGAAATAGGAACTATAGCCTGCTGAATATCAGAAATGAAGAAGATTGATACAAACAAGTTGATTAACTCGGAAAATTTTTTGACTGCCAAATACGGTGCTACCGACACTGAAAGCCGTAGGGAATTTGAAGAAAAAGTATGTGCATATTATTACGGTGTAATTTTACGTGATAGACGCAAGGAGCTGAAAATGACACAAAGTGAACTCGCGGAAAAAACAGGAACAGCAAGAAGCTATATCTCCCGTATTGAGCGTGGAGATACAGACATGCAGCTATCCAGCTTCTTTCGTATCGTTCATGCCCTGAAGATGGATTTTGCACTTTTACGTGGATAATATACCAAAAGTCAAATTTAATTAATATAATTCGTTTGAGGATTTGGATAAACTATTAAAACTGAAGTAATATGGGATTATTAGATTTTTTCAAAGGAAAGACAATCAAAGAAACAGCCGAATTTGACAAAATTATTAATGATATTGATAAACAAAAACCAACAGATGAAAAAGGGTCTTCCAATTTTCACTCAACTTCGCAAGTTATACATCAAAACAAGATGGATTCTTTAAATATTGATAAGGATACTATAGACAAAATTCTTTTTATCAAGGCTTTTGTTCCACAAAGTTCTATTTTATTGGGACATCAATCTAAAGAAATTATTAAGGAAAAATTAAATTCTATTAAAGAAGTTGTTGTAGATATTTACAATCATAGAACAACATTTGATGATATTTATATAACAGATGAATTACATGACATAAGGCATTTTGTTGAAAAACAAAATTTATGTGATATAAGTCTATATGATAAAGAAGGATTTATTTCAAAATTACTTTTGCACCTTGACATTGTAAGATTTAAATATGTCTATGAATCCAGATTTATTCGATCTATCGGTGAATTTACTACTCATAATATCACTGATATAGATTGGAAACTGGACGCGTTAAATGTATTTATAACCACAGACAAAGAAATAAGGGATAGTATAATAGCTGATAATACACATAAACTTGTAAAATTAGAGGCTGAAAAGAAAGGAATTGAGAAAAAACAAGCAGAGGAAAGGTGCTTAGCTAGAGAACAACAAGAAATCGAAGAAGCCAAACAGAAATTGATTGAGAGCAATCGTAAAAAGGAGATAAAGGCCAAGGCAAAAAAACAACTTGAATTGCAAAGCAAAATAGAAAGTTATGAATTATACGGTGATATTTTATATCAAGGCAAGATGTACACGGTAAAATCCAAAACAGATATTGAGAACTTTCTAAAACAGATAAACGATGGGACTATTTGATTTTCTGAAACACAAGGAACTTACGGAAATAGCACTTTTAAAGAGAGATCTTGAAGTAGCAAAAGAAAAAGAGGAAAGGCTTTCTTCCGAAATTACAAATCTTCAATCACAATGTGAAGAGCTTTCCAAATATAAAGACATTGCTAATATAGAAGAAGAAAAAGAAAAAACACTTTCATTTATTAATGAGCAAAATTTAAAATTTGAACAAGACCGACAGCAGCATATAAATGAAATAGCCTCTTTAGAAAGCAAGATTGCTTCCTCCACCGAAGAATTGAAACAAAGAAAGTCACAAATTATAGAATTAGATGAAACTATACTTTTGCAAGAATATGGCTTATATTCCCCTATCTATGATTTTGCAAATTTAGAACAGTATAAAGGTCGTTTGGATACTATTAGGACAGAACAGAAAAACATGATATTGAATAAGACTGCCGCCACCTGCTCACACATTTGGACTGTAAACGGAAGTGAGGCACAAGGCCGTGCTATGACAAATCAAAACATCAAACAAATCATAAGATGTTTCAATGACGAGTGCGATATTCTTATCAGCAAAGTGAAATTCAACAATGTAACTGCCTATAAAGAAAAAATATATAAATCTGCTGACGTTCTGAATAAAATGAATACAAAAAACGCAGTTTCATTATCTTCTAATTATATAGAGCTCAAAGTTCAAGAGCTTCAACTTGCTTATGAATATGCAATGAAGAAACAACAGGAAAAAGAGGAGCAACGAAATATTCGCGAACAAATGCGTGAGGAAGCACGTTTACAAAAAGAAATAGAAGAAGCAAGAAAAGACATAGAGAAAGAACAAAGACACTATACCAATGCACTTATAAAACTCAACAAACAAATTGAGTCCTGCAACGAATTGGAAAGAGAAGTTTTATTAGAGAAAAAAGAAGAAATAGAAAAACATCTTTCTGATTTGGATATAGCAATAAAAGATATTGACTATAGAGAAGCCAATAAAAGAGCCGGATATGTATATGTCATATCAAATATAGGCTCTTTTGGAGAAAATATATATAAAATAGGGATGACACGTCGTTTGGATCCAATGGAGCGAGTAGATGAGTTGGGCGATGCTTCTGTTCCATTTAAATTCGATGTTCACGCAATGATTTTCTCAGATGACGCGCCTACTTTAGAAGCATCTTTACATCATGCTTTTGAAAATAAGAAAGTAAATATGATAAATGGACGTAGAGAATTTTTCAGGGTGACTCTTGATGAAATAGAGAACGTCGTAAAAGCAAACTATGATAAAACTGTTGAATTTATAAAAATTCCACAGGCTGAACAATATAGAGAATCACAAAAGCTTATAGAGCGGTTAAATCAAATTAAATAATTTCATCCATACAATTTTCGTACCGTGCTCCTTTACACGGGGAAAAAGAAAGTCGCCAGCCAAATGATGCAATATTGTGGAACTCTACACCAAATGACCGACGGCTTAATATCTTATGTAGACAGAGCTCCACCAATGTCCTCATTTATTTTCTGCCACTAAATTACTTAAAAAAAATGCATCATATAGACAAAATAGTAAATTTAACAAAACCGCACAAACCAGCCTTCAAATCACTTCCTCTTTCGGTTCAATTCCTCTATTTCATCGCATGTCTGCCTAACAAGACAGGCGTAAGATCCGGCGGTCCATTCTTTCAGATTGATATGCATCTTATTATATTTTCCAATAGCGACAACTTCATTTATAAACCCCCGTTTTGTAGGCTTCTCCTTCGGTTCCTCATTCTTTTCCTTACTTATCTTATCCAAATCATATTGTGCACGGGATTTTAACGCGGATATTCTAGCATTCATGGCCATTACATCAGCTTTCTTGCACGAATAACCTATCTTCATCAGAATATCACGCACCTCATCATACATTTTCAACTTCATCATGTTCTCACATGCCTTCATGCACTCCACGGTCATTGCGAGATTCATACGTTCATTACAATTCAATATCTCAGAGAACAACTGTTTGCTCCCGACAATTTCTATATAGTCATTGATAATTTTTGCCGATGCAGCCCCTTTGTCCTCATCGTCAAATTCAATAGTATTGCTATCATTGGTATAAATCTCTATAAAAACGGACAAGGGAAGTTCATATATGTCACTTGTATACCTCATAATCAGATACTTTTTGAAAATTGATGATAATTGTTTTCTCTTATCGCCTTGGCTAATTTTGCAAATCCTATCTGCTGTGATTTCTCCAGATGCCCTATCTTTTTCTCCAGTTCGCTATAATCATTAACTATTGATACAGGAGGAAGATTGTTTTCGCTTCTATATGCCATAAGACCATCAAAATCATTTGCATGAGCCTTTATCCTGTCCATATCCACTGCATAAGGTATAACCTTCGCACCTTTAGGGATGTCAACCAAAGTAGGGACAGACGGAGTAATATACGCTCCTTTTTCAGTAACGATTGTTTCAGGAACACCACCATCACCCACTACAGCCAATCCGCCTTTATGCGAATCAGTACCCTTGGCATACTTAGGTATAGGTTGTGATGCTATCACAGCTATTTGCGCAGCCCCCATAGCCGCCGCAATACCAGCAAGTACGAAATTAGGCAACGCCTTCGCTACAGCCAAAGCCGTTGCAATAGTAGCCTGTATGATGCTATTGGCTTTATCCCATCTTGCCTGTTTTTGTTGCAATTGAGCTTTCTTCTTCTCCAATTCTTCATTTTTTCGTGCTGTTTTATCCTCAGCGGCACGTTTACGGGCCTCCGCTTCTTCCGAACTGATAGCACCTGTTTCTTCAAGACGCTCAATCCTTGCCAGTTCTTGTTCCCCCGCTTCCTCATTGGCTTCCTGCTCCTCTTCAATTTTGGATATGCGGTTCTCGTATATGTTCTGCATCATGGAATTCAAACCGTCAGAGATTTTAGCCAAACTTCCTAAAACAAGCTTAAGCCTTTCTCCATTTGACATATTAGCCCACATATCAGAAAAAGAACCACCTGCCTCTTGGGCTTTTTTGGCCAAATCTCCAAGCACATCATTAATCCCTGAGAAGAAATCTGCAACCCCGCTTTGTTCGGAAGGAAAGGAATCTGTAATGTTTTTCAAAGCATCCGCCCAATCCTCTACTTGTTTCTTCCCTTTTTCAGCTTCATTAGACGCCTCATCATTCAATAACGAACCAAAATCCGCGCGCAGCTTTTGGAGTTTCAGCCTTAATTCCTCTATCTTCTCCTGTGGGATGGTACCGGTTGCCTCCGCCACTTTCAATTCAGCCTCGGCTGCTGATATCTGAGCCAAAAGCATTTCTTTATTATATTTTATCGTGAGTTTATAAAGGGCCTCCTTATATTTCTCTTCACTCATCTCGCCTTTCAGGTGGCTTTTTTCAAGCTCGTTCTGCTGTTCAGCAAGCCCTACCACAAATGCCTCCGCCTGCCGTGAAGCAGAATTCTCCATTCTTTTGATATCTTCATATGTCTGCCTGTTCAGCTCGTCTATGCGCTTTTTCTCGTATTTGTCCCTTACTGCCTGAAGATTCTCATAATTCCCCTTCATGGCGTTTATCTCAGCCTCTTCATCCAAATCTATCATTCGCATTCTCAACTCACGTTGCTCTTCGCTTCCCTCTTTGACTGCTTCTAATGTTATCTGTAACTTTTTCTTCTCCTGACTCAGATAGAAATCGATCTCTTTATTGGCAAGTTCTTCCTGCATCTTCTCAGCAAGGTTTTTACGGGTTTCATTTTCTTTCTCACTATTTCCTTTCACCTCTGCTATACGTTGCGTATAATTCAACCGAATACTCGCAAGTTCTTTTTCTAGACCTTCATCCATTAACTCCAATCTGCTCTGCTGATACGCCTTATCGATTCTAAGTTGTTCTTTACGTTGCTTCTCCAATTCCTTTTTTTGCTTGTCTGTTAAAGTCGTAGACGTTCCAGATGCATCATCAATAGAATTTGATATTTCCCTGATATCCGCAATCTGTTTTTCCAAAGAAGTCACTTTAGTTACTTTATCCAGATATTCATTCCAAGTTCTTGTCTGTTCTTTACCGAATTCGGCATTTGTCTTTTCCAATCCCAACGCCTGTTTGAAGAATGAAGCATCTTCCATATCTTTCCATAATTGCTGGTTCTCATTATAGAATTTATTCCTTAAAGACTGTTGCTTTGATAACTCCTGTTCAAGAACGGCAATTCTTTCATTTTTGGCTTTTTCCAACGCTGTCGTTTCGTCATCCCCAGCTTTTATATATTCATCTTTCAAACGGTTTATGGCAATAATCTCAGATTTTATGGATTCCTCCGCATAAGGGGATGCTGCTCTCTTGGCTGTTTCAACTTGCTTATCTGCAAGTTGTTCCGCACTCATTAGCCATTCATTTATTTTGCGTATGCCATTTGTTGCCATGTCGATAAAATCCTTCATGGCTCCGGTATTGTCCATTATAGTCAGCATCAAAGATTCCCAGGCTGATGATAAGTTATACAATGCGCCTTGTACATTGTTCCCCATAGTATCGGCCATTTTATTCAAGTCATCTTCCACTCCTGTAATCTGGTCACGGAGAGGAACGATCTTGTCTGATGCGGTCAGAAAGGCGTTAAAAGCTGCCACACTTCGTTTATCGGTCATTCCCAGTGTGGAATTCAGATCAATCCCTTGTTCTTTTAATCTTTTCAATCCGTCAACCAATTCCGGTAATGTCTTAACTGGTCCACCAAGAGCTTGTGCTAATTTACCACTGCCATCAGCCAAATTCAGTAATATATTCCGGGTGGCTGTAGCCGACATGGAAGCATCAAATCCTGCGTCTGCCAGTTTGCCCAATAAGGCCAATGTGTCTTCTATTGTGAAGTTGAAGGCCCTGGCAACAGGTCCGACGATGGGCATTGCTGTCTGAAGGTAGGAAAAGGAAAGGGCGCTCTTGGTTGTTGCGACAGCCATTGCGGATACGTACCGTTCCGTTTCTTCCGTATCAGCCCCGAACATACGTAGAGCCGCACCAGCCAAAGCAGCAGCTTCCGGCAATTCAGCACCAGTAGCCTGGGCAAATTTCAGCACTCCCTCGGTCATATCAAGTATCTCTGTCTTGGAAAAGCCTAATTTGGATAATTCTATTTGCAGGTTGGTCGCTTCTGAGGCGGTGTATTTTGTCGCTTCTCCCAAACGCCTAGCATCTGCTGTCAAGTCTTTTATCTCTCCTTTGGTCGTACCCAATATGGCTGCGAGCTTACTGTTTGCAGCTTCAAAGTCAATTGCCGTATTAATCCCCTGTTTAAATGCTCCTATTAGCTTCTGAATTCCTGTAATAACTGCTTGGGCTCCGACAAAGCCCTTGATCATTGAACCCACATTAGAAGCGACCTGTCTGGTTCCACCAGCAATACTAGTCTTGATTATTCCTCCAAACCCTTTTGCGACAATACCAAAGTTTTTCATTGAATCATTGCCGTTCTTCAATTCCACTATTGCCAGTTTTATCTGCTCCTTGTAATCGCCGACTGTCATTTTCGCCTGCACATACGCATCGCGATTCCTTTTTATATAATTAGTGTTCTGATTTATTGCCGAATTCAATTGCTGACGTATCTTCCCTTCTTTATCTTCCGCATCTGTCAAATCCTTCACAGCCTGACGTAATTGCTTATTTACGGCTTCAGCTTCAGCAATTGAATGGACTTCTTGTTTTGAAAGCTGTATCGCCTGTTCTGTAGTCAGTTTTTGTTTTTTCTGTTCCTGATCCAGTAGTTTTTGCTGGCGTAGACGCTCTGTCTGCGCCTTCTCAAGTTTCAATTCAGCTTCAGCATTAAGTTTCTTTGCTTTTGCGTCCTCTTGCGCATTATTTACCGCCTGTTTGGTTACTTCATTAACTTGCTTAAGTGATTCCTTGTATTTTTGTTGCAAGTCGGCAAGTTTATTCTGGGTATCATGTAGTTTTTTTACTGTCTGCTCGTATTCCTTGCTTTTTTTATCCAATTCCGACAAATTTCCAGGACTTGCATTGATTTGAATCGCCAGTTTCGAAGCAAAATCCGCATAACTATTGGATGTTCTCTTAAAATCATCATCCAATGTTTTCAAATCCTTAGAAAGTTTTTCAAGCTTTGTAAATATACTGGACGAGATTTCATCCGTGATTTTAAATTCTGCTCCTGCCATACTACTTTTCGTAAGTTTTGGGTGATACATGACTTCATGCACCTTCTAAGAGCAAAGATAGTGATTAATTCATTATTAGAAAGATAAGAAAATAAAAAAGAGAAGCAAAACCTTCTCTTTTTTCAATAAATATTCTCTCTAAAGTGAAAATATTAATCAATCACCATGTAACAACATCTTCTATTTCTCCATTCCTTACAGTACATCTATAATGGGTACGGACCATAGCTCCAAAACTATTTTGCGAGTCAACATAGGATTGAATTATAATTGATCCATCAGAGTTTATTTTATATTTTGTTTCATCATCAAATTCATCTGCAAATTTCGCAGATGATGGAGATTTTAATATTTTTTTTATACCGTTCTTAGCATCTCTGAACGCCTGCGAAACTACATAAGAATTATTATTAGAACTTTCCCTTTTATTAACTCTAAAATAACCACCAGTATACAATAATAAAACAGTAATTAAAGAAATAAAAATAATTACACTTTTTGCATAAGTTCCTTTAGAAAGATTTATCAATAGATTATCTTTTAAAAAACGCATAATAACAGTCCTGCCCATAAACAAGACTATAGCAGTTGCTAATAAAAAAACAACAGTTCCTATTGTCATATCATACTTTTTTTATATAGTTATAATAATTTGGTTATTTTCAGCAAAGTAATATACTTTTAAAATCAAATCAAAACATTACGACATATTTGTTTACAATTTAGAATACTGTCTAAATAAATTACAAACATAGCGTTTCAATCTTTATGTTTAAATTTCACCTTCTCACTTCTTTTCCCAGTGCATACAATCAGTTTGAGATGTTTGCCGTATATCCGTTCAAGTCTATTATTTTGTTCTTCCATTTTTTGAAGTATAATTTCAAGTTTATCTATTGTTTTCATAGTCTTTTAAATTATGTTGCGAATCACAACGTTAACGGGCGTAAATACTCCACCCTACCGCCCAGATTGACGGTAGGGTATCATAAATGTGAACGTTGGTAAACCTCCATACAGCATTTACGCTTCTTTATATATGTGGCAAAATAATATTAGTTCTTATAGAAGAAGCTATCTTCGGGCTTCCTCGTAAGCCTGTAGCTTAGGTACAGGCAAACAAATACTATTGTTATCTCTATCATAATTTTGGGTATAGTTGGGCTATCCGAGTGTTACCCGGATAAACAAGTTACTGATAATGTTATATTTAGGCTGCTACCTTAGAATTGTATAGTTCAAGTATGAACCTTTTCCCTGCCTCCGTCCAGTACATATGTTGTCTGGTCTTGATATTACCTAGGCTGTCGGTATATGCGTGCGGCCGATGCACAGTATATCCTTTATCCCGGTATTTGGAATAGAGATAGTACACTCCGCTTTCCTTATATTGTATTCCCCATTGGCAAAGGAGTTTGTTTAGCTTGATGTCAGATATACCGATGCAGGAAGCTATCATGTTAACGGTAAGATAGCCTTTGGAGGAAAGGACCTTGTTGCAGTATTCTACTTTCGGGGCTGCTTGGCGTAGCTGTTCTTCTTGTAATGCGTTCTGGTGTTCAAGACGCTGTTTTTCCTCCCGTTCGCTCTTTAACTGTGTAGCCAGACTGATAACCAAGTCTGGATTATTAATCATTTGTTCAAGTGTTGGCTGTGTGGCGGTCATGCCGTATTGAAGCAACTCTTTGATACGCTTATTACACCATATAGCGAATGATGGAGATAACCAACGGGCAAATTCCAATGCAACATCTTCGTGAAGCCATGTGCCTTGTTCGTTATTACCACCTTTAACTACTTGAATTAGTGCCGATATGGGAATATGCATATCGGCTGAAAGTGCTTCTGTGAACTCGGTAGTAGCTTTCAATCTAAGCCAATCCCCTACTAATTTACCAAACGGCTTTGCCATTTCTGTGGCATTTACCATAACACTATCGCCTTTCTGAAAGGTAATAGGACTTCCGTTGTATTGGAAGATTTGATTTTCATTCAACTGTCGCATAATAATGAAAATTAAAAGTTAATAAATAAAGAAAGCAGAGAATTTCTCCAACTTGCGACAGTTCCATATCGGCTTTGGGGCGAATATGTACGGAGAAACCTCTGCTTATATTTTAAGCAATACTTCAATATCGGGCATAAAAAATTCCCAATCCGAATATGATAATAAAACTGTCGCACTGCAAAGTTACAACATTTTTTCAAACAAACAAATAATGAAAATATATTTTTCATTGTTATTTTCACACACATAATATCCATCTTTCTAATGACTTTCAACACGCCACAATATGCCTTACCTGTAATTTCTGCAATTTGCAGTGAACTTATTGTTCTTTTTTCGCCATTTTCCCCATCAATAGGTACTAACTTATTAAAATTTTCCATATCTTTGCGATATAAGATTAATATTGTTCCCCGTTGGCGGCTCAGTCACTTCCGCCTTTGGGGATTTATTTTGACTGATTGTAGCAGGTGGGGAATCGAACCTCATTGTGCCATTATTCACTCCTGCTTTCCTCCCTTATACTATCCACGCTTGGAATCGTATAAAAAGAAAGTTCCGTAATAGGTGCAAGCTACTACGGAACAGTCATATATAAACTCCAATAGGAGAATATTTAATCAACATCAAGTAACGCTTTGCACTTGTTACAGATACAAAGGTAAATGATGTTTTTATCTTATACAATGGTATGAATATTAAACAAAAGACAATATCAATTAATAGTAATACTAAGTAACGCATAGTAATATATAGTAACGCAATTATTAAATATCACATTCGCAATTTAGACAAAATCTAAATTATAACATAATTGATAGTTTTGTTTTTCAATAAAAAAATAAATGTCTTTTTTTGCACAAAACATTTGTAACAAACGAACTGTTTTTAGATATAAGCATCATTAATCATGGGAATATAATATGGCTGAAAAAAAACAAAGTTACACAGAGGAAGAATTGAATGAAATGATTGCATGGTTTAATGATCATGCTAACCAACTTCCCAAAACAATGCAAATTAACAAATCTGCGTTCACTCCAGATTTAGTCCTCACTATCGAAAGCTGCATCATGCAGGCGAAACAAAATTTAGGAAATTACAAGATGGAAGGATCATTCTTGCTTCTAAGGCAAATAAGAGCCAATATTGAAAAAGGAGAAAACGATCTTTTGTAGATCCGTCCTTTACATAGATAGCGGTAATCCTTCCGGATGTCCGCTATCATTTCACGGAAATATGAATTCAATAAACTCGCCTGACCAGTTTTCACCTTCACGACAGAATTTATACACATCTCCAACCTTGTATAATATATAAACACATTCATCCATAACAGCAGCCTTCTCTGCGATTGAACGCATATGTTCCATCTCCCTCATTGACTTATTTCCTTGGCACAAGCAGTTTTTCATAGTTCGGTTCAATTCCATTTTTTGTTAATAATATTTCTTTCAAACATTTGAATATTTGATATTTTTTACCCATATTTGCATTATGAAACTGACGTTGAAAATCAAACTTGTCCCAACCGATGAACAACATCGTCTTCTTCTTGAAACTCTCAAGGAGGCTAACGCTGCGTGCAATCAGATTTCTGATATAGCGTGGCGGAATAAGACTTTCAACCAGTTCAGGCTCCATCACCTTTGTTATAATGACATACGCGAGCGGTTTAACCTTTCCGCTCAAATAGTTGTACACTGCATAAGCAAGGTGACGGACGCTTACAAACTTGACCGTAAAACACAACGGACATTCAAGGAATACGGGAGCATCAACTATGACAGCAGGGTGCTTTCCTATTCCGGTACATACGTTTCTATATGGACCGTAGGCAAAAGGCAGAAAATTCCTTTTGTCTGCCACAACACCGATTATATTCCTTACATCAAAGGGGAAGCCGATCTTGTGTTCAAGAAAGGCAAGTTCTATCTTTTCCAGACGGTGGAAGTCCCCGAAGAGGATGTGGAAGATGTCGAGGAGTTTATCGGTTGTGACTTCGGAATTACCGATATTGTGTGTACATCCGAAGGCAAATCCTATTCTTCCCAATCCCTGAACCGGTACAGGGACAGACAAAGAAAAATCCGTAGTTCTATTCAATCCAAAGGCATGAAAGGTCGCACCCATGAATGCAAACGTGGCTGTGCAAAACTCCTGAAACGGCTCAAAGGGAAAGAAAGGACTACTGCAACAATAATCAACCACACCATTTCCAAACAAATAGTAATGGAAGCCCAAACCAAAGGGCTTGGTATTGCCATTGAGGATCTGTCCTACATCCGCTCCACCACCGAACACAGGAACAGGACTTTCAGAAGGGAGCTCAATTCCTGGTGCTTCCGGCAGCTCCGCTCTTGTCTGGAATATAAGGCCAAGAGGGCAGGTGTACCTTTGATTGTCGTGGACAAGGCATATACTTCCGAGACTTGTTCTAAGTGCCACCATATCGGCACAAGAAAGAACAAGTACTTCAAGTGTATATATTGCGGAAACGATATGGATGCGGACATCAACGCCGCAAAGAATATCGCTCTGCTTGGGGCTGCCATAAACAAGCCTGAAAAATCGGGTATGTGGTCGTGCTGTCTGCATGTCACTGCTTAGGTTTAAAACCACCAAACTAAAGATTTGGTGGTAGTTTATAGTTCGCACCTCCTTATAAATTTCTCAATAGAGGGCATAAGCCTGTACGTAACATAATGCCTCCTTGCTTTGGAGCTTACCTTGAAAATTTTATAGCCATATTTCTTCTCAATATCAGAACCAAAAGAAACGCCATAGCTGGCAATCCTTATACCATTTGATATTGGTATTGCCGTGATGGAACTATAAAAATCTCCACGTATGATAAGGTTTGGAGTATTGTTCCCTCTTGCAGAAAAACCCAGATATGAAGGTTTCGGTTTCTGTATCTTTGTCTTCCAATTTTTATAGCGTTCGGCGTTTTTCTTCCAATGCTCTCCATAAGTTTTTTTAAAGTATGGGTCCTCAGTATATCCAGGGATCAAAGGATTTTCATCTCCATCAACACCACTATATAGCTGTTCTCGTACATATTCCTCAAACTGAGGAGCATCCTTTTCCATCTTATCCCTTATCATTGGCTGAATGCCATCAGCCAATTTCTTCCAACATCTCGCGTATTCCTCCAATGTCATAGCAAAAACGGGGGATCAATCTCCCCCGCCTCCTAAATTACTGTTATTGATAATTCTATTATATACGGAAACCAGCCTTGATTTCCGCCTTTCTCTAGAAATGTCCTTCCAGAATACATCTATATTCTGAGCAACAAACTCATCCAATGAAAGTTTGGCCACCTCGGACTCTATAAATGTGACTCCATTAATTCTCATTGTACCCATTGTTCAATCCCAATGACCCCATTAGCCTGTAAAATAGAAGGAGATTTAAGCACCGGTACACCTCCTGTCGCTGTAAGCACACCGTTACTGTATTCCAGTGCTGACGCACCAGAAACGACTGTTGAAGCCTTCTCAGACAATACAGCGCCATAATATGCAGTAAGGTCTGTGCGGTCATAGTGATCCACGAGTTTATATGTATTCTCAGGAGATGTCATTTTCACAAATTCAACATAATTCAATCCCTTGAGAACATTTTCCAAATTTACACCCGATTGTTTTACAGACATGTTTTTCATCATCTTCTCCGTATCGGAATACATTGCATTAAACGCAAGATAAGCCTTTTGTCCGCTTGAGTCATAAGTCTGCCCTGTAGGGTAAACCCCTGACAAATCGAATCCTGCAAGCTCGTCTGTTCCGTCATCCTCTCCGTAGATAACATTATTCTTGTCAAAAACATACATATCAAACAATGTATCCTTGTTGGCTACAAGATTAGCTTGTAAAGCTAGATTAAACTTACGCAACGTGAATGTATCCGTCCTTGCCGAATAGCCCGTTATTTCCGAACCGGCATAACCATTTTCCGATGTATTGGGTTCACCACCGCTTACCGCATATTCCGAAAATCCTGTAATAGGATAAATTCTGTCCGGATAATCAGCATGACAAGCCTCTTCCAAAGCATCAGCAGTCAGTTCCTTTGGCAGTTTTTTGCCATGAATGACCAATATAACACCTGCTACCTTGTCCGGTTGCAGGGGGCAGTAATTCATTCCAGTATTAAATCCGGACGTGCTGCCGCACTCTCTAATATCTGTTCGCATAACAATTCTGATTTTTAACTGTTAAATCCAAATTCTTTATTTCAATAGCATCTATCTTTTCGCCAACTTCCTTACCGTCAACATCAACAGCACCACGTCTTCCAAAACTATAATTTTCTGAATATGTATGGCTTACAATACCGGAGTAACCGAAATCAAATTTATCACATTTTTTTAACTCTTCTATGAATCTGTAATACAAAGGTCGAAGAATACCTTCAAAAGATATCTCACGACGTTGTTCATTTGTATACTTTTCCAATGTATTGGTAGCGATTATTATGTTTACAGATGCCTTACAAAAATAATCCTCACTATCCCTTTCCTCGTCTAAGGGAACATACAGCCCTATCATTGGGAATTTTCCCAATGCTGTCACCCTGCTTTTCCCAAGAAGAAGAAGTGTTTCCCTTATATAAGAACTGTCACCATATATGTAATTTATCTGTTGATCCATTCTTTTTGACAAGGAAGCACATACATCTGATATTATATCGATTATCATATTCCAAGAGAATTAATTGTTTCCAACAATTCGAAATCGGTGGCGATATCCGGATAGTCCGCTTTATTTGATTTAAGCCACCTCACAAGTCTGATATTCATTCTTACCATGTCATTCCATGCGAATATCATTTTCCTTTCTGGACTTACAAGACGGCCGTCATCTTCGTCAGCCTTCACACCTGTAATAGTTGCCTGTGCATGATTATGTCTCAAATAATGAAAATATATATAGTTGGCAATAGGGGATTTGGAAACCTCACTATCACCATCACTATATCTCACGACAAGACGCGCTATAAGATCATCCCATCTTTTTTCCTTCGTTTTCCTTTCGTTGGCAATATATGATGAGAATTCCTCATACAACTTCTCTCCAAGGAGTTTTCCCAGATATTCCGACTCATATTGCATTACAAAGCCTTGAAGGCTGGCAACTATCGCCTTATTAGTCTCAGAGGGAGTATGTATATTCAATACAGCACCCTCAATATCAAGAATACCTCCTTGAAAAAAAGTATAATCCACTAACATTACACAATATCTTTGAGGTTCTTCTTTTTATTGAACAAGTCTTCAGCACCGATTTTCTTAGCGTCCTCTATCAATTCCGTAGGAACGGTGGCAACACGCCCATCTTGGAAGAACTTAGCTGCAAGTAACATATTAACACTTACCTTATCACCTTTTTTATAAGAAGCTCCGTCCTTTGCGAACTCAACCTCATAAGTTTTAGTCAAATTTACCTTCATAGCATATATAAATTTATCCGCCGACAGCGACGGGGGTTATAGCTTCAATAACGGTTGCAATCTTATCCTTGACAAAAGCTGTTTTATATTGTTTTTTGATATAAACCATCAATCGTTTCTCACCAAGGATAGTCACCATATTTTTAGTGAAATCATCATTTTCCCACCCAAGTGTAATGGTAAGGACCCATACATCACGGATGTTAAGATAGTTAAAATCTCCAACCCAAATATCACCTTGTTTGATCGCAGTGCTGGTTTCCACTCTCAGACCTTGAATCAGTTCATCACCAATACGGAAAGGACGAAGATATTGCCCATTAACATCCTTAGTCAACTGCATTTGTGCATAGTCAAGAGGATGCATGAGCACAAGGTTTGGGCGATAAGCCATATTGGACATTGACACAATCTGTGTATACATACCAACAATAACATCATAAGTGTTGGGCTTATCTACTTTCAGAGTTGTCAAGGAGAATGTAGGTATATCACTCCCAATCCCTTTAATCTGACCACCAGAACCAGTACCAGACAGAATACCTTCTTCTTCTTTCAAACCAATACGATTGATAATCTCAGCCCTAACCTCCGCAACCAACTGAGGCAAATCAGATAATGTTTCTTCGGTTACTTTTGTGCCAAGAGCCACTTTGCCAGCATTGATAGTAACTTCTGACAATGTACCGCTCATCATAGGCTTAAGACCGCCTTCTGGAACCCATTCGGCTTCTTCTTCACCCGGATTGAACTCCGCATAAGTTAATGATCGTGTAGATATTGCTGCCACATTGGCAAATTTACGGATTACAGTCTGAGAACGCGGATCAACAGATAACTGACTATCAATTGTCATGTTATAATGTGGTGCCACACCTGTACTCTTCAAGGGCTCAACATCCTTTTTGCTCATAACAAGTGTAAGGCTTTTCTTGAATCCAGGAGACTGCTTACAAGCTGTTTTCAAGTCCACGGATTTCTCTCCATGTTTGCCTACAGTAATGAAATCCTTCAATTGCTCTTCAATCTGCTGGTCTACAGATTTGAAAACCGTTTCCCCATCTTCATTCTTATGCATTGCACCCTTCATGCGAACAATTATCTCTTTCATCTCACCAAGTTCCTTACGCACTGTTTCCAATTCCTTTTCGGAGTCTATCTTTTGAGTAACCTCATTTAATTTATCCTCAAAAGTTTTTTTGTCGATAGTATCGTTCATGAAATCACCTACAGTAGCGTTTATTGCGTCCTGCAACGCCTGTAATGACTTCACGGAAACCTCATCCATTCCCGACAAATCAATTTTGCTTAAAAAGTCAAATTTCATACTTCTTTAAGTTTTAAAGGTTTTGTAAATATTTTTATTTTTTTATAGGCTCCCTCTTCATCAAGTGGCTTGCCTGCCGGCTTGTATCGAGCGAGTGACATCGCTTTTCTTATTAACGTTTGAACTTCCTCTCTCTTCCTTATTGGAAGTCCTTTACATACATCACTTATTTCAACCGGAAGTGATTCCAACGCACTTTCATATTCTTCTGCCGATTTCAGACCAAGATATTCAGTTTCCCCGTTACATCCCATGGACACTACGGATATCTCATATAGAATGACTTCCTTTACAACAAAACAGTCACGTTCCCTATCATATTCACATTTTTCCCATACATAACTATAACCTATAGAGAACTGGTTCAAAGTTCCACTTTCAAGCTGTTTCAACGCTTGATTCCCTCTTTCCACATCATCAATAGACGCTTCAAAGTAAAGCCCTTTCTCATCTTCTTGCAGAAGCGTAATGCGTCCTATAGGTTCATGCATGTCATGCATCCACAACATGATAATCTTATCATTAGCAGAACTTTCCGGACCTCTCTCCTGTATACTTTTTGAGAAACATCCTTTCAAGAGCATATCACCGGCCTTATCAATGTTATTGAAAATTGCGGCATAACCACTGATAGTTCTGCTGCCAGAATCATATTGTATCTCCTTTGCATAAAAAGATAAGGATTTATACTGTTTTCCCAGCCTGTCCTTGTATTTGCTTGTCTCCATCATTATTTATTTCTATTTTAAATTCCCCTTTTGGGTTATCCGGATCAATATCTGTAAAATTAGACATCTCAGTTCTTGCCTCCTCAAAAGTAATCAGCCGGTTGTTATACAATGAAGCTATAGCATTAGAGGCTGTAGACAAGGCATCCGCCAACTCTTTCATGTCCTTTTGAAGACAAGCGACATGAGTAAAGTCCATTTTGATTATTGCTCTGTCCTTACATATAGCATTAGTCAAAGCCTCTGTTATACATTCACTGTCAGGAATAATAAGATCCTGATATGCCGCTTTCTTTGCCTGAGAAGAGTTATCATAAGTACTTCCTTGTATAATCAGATTGGCGTCAAAACCTATGGTCTGAGCTATCGCCTCCAAACACGCCTTATCTTCCTCATGAAGCTTCAATTGTTCCGTATTTGATCCTAATGTAATCCATCCCAGTTTCTTAGGAGTCACCATGATTTCATACAACTTATGCACTATGCCATATTTCCTTTTAAAATCATTCTGCAATTTTTGGGATTCAGACGGAGTAATGGCGGCATTCCCTACATCAGTCGTATCATTCCCGTACAATATCCCTTTTGGACCTCCATTAACTATAAGATTTCCTCTCCCTATCAGTTGAGCCATATAGTTTCGCGTATGCGAAGATAATGCGTCTACAGGGGAATGGAAGGCAATTTTCCCTCCATTATTGCTTGGAATATCCATTATTGAATCGTATATGACAAAATATTCCTCATCCCCAAGCTCTATATTTACATCTCCCCAACGTATATATACCCTTTTAGCAATTGAAGAAAGTTCTGTCTGAGTAAATGGGTCTTTACCGAATGATTCCATATAAAATAATTCGGGAGGTATTACCATCATGGATTTAGGCAGGTCGGATTTTAAAGCTCTCAATGTATAAATAGGGCAAAATCCGAAACATTTTAAGGATATCTCAACCTGTTTTATAAAGGAACGCCCACTCTGTATTATATTTGGACGATTTAAGAGAGTCACAATATCTTTAAAACTCCTCTTTTCATTCCCGTTCATATCTGTCACGTAATATCTTCCGTTCTGAATCATTCTTCCGCAATGATCTAGAACCATTGCAAACGGCCAACATTCATGCAAGGCTCTTGCTTTCCCCTCAACAGTAGACATATCGTAATCTATATTTCCTTTATTGCCAGGAAACAGGCTCTCTACCCATTTAGGTACATAAATAAAATTACCCCCGTCATCCTTACCATGATAGGTGGCTTCATCATACATATCCTTATTTGACTTCTTTAAAGAAGGTATCTTAAACCAGTGTCTCATATACAACAATAAAGGCAACCGCCGTTATAATACAGCAATTGCCTCCACAGTGATCACGTTCTAAAAGTGGGTATGGTGCAACTTCACACCATGAAGGCAATTGCCTGTTACAAAGGAACAAATTAATTTATTAATTAACAAGTATTTCAAATATTATTTTTGTTTAATATAAATTAAAATAATAAACTTCCAATTTATACACCATAAAAACACCCATATTAAAAAAAGACCAACATTTTTTGTACAACATCCGATATTTTTTTGCCAAAGTTTTGATATATCTTAAAAATATACCAATTATATATTATATTTTTTCGATACGTAATAAGACAGTGCTGCTACAGAATAAATTGCAGCGCAATCATCTGAACCATTATAGTCCAATACTCCATCCATAAACTCATTGTATTGCGGTATCTTGTCATAGTCTGAACGGAACATCACATTATTTTTGATAAAATCCAAAAAAGCAGATATCCTAGCGTCTGCTCCCATATTTTTATGTATGATTCTGACATCATATCTATCCCTTAAGCCCCGTGCTATAGGAAAATAATTTTTTTCACTTTCAAACAAGATCTCCGCAGGAGATATCCCTTCTAAAAATGACAGAAGAACATTTTCATCAAATGAACTTATATATGTCACATTATCGATATATATTCGCTCATTTACATAACATGAAACCATAATAAACTTTCCGGCATATTCGGGAAGAACATATACAAGTCTTGTCCCCTGAATATTTTTAGATATATCATAATATCTCATATCTTTATTTTCCTGCTTAATTTTACTTCGTTTTCTTTTTAAGGAGAAACGAGTATATTCATCCTTAAACACCCATACGGTAATATAACGTAAGCAGTCGCAAATGTGCCCGTACTTCTCATAAGACTGCCCCGTAACCTTATCCTTAACTCTCGTCTTCAACATTCCACCGTTAACATCCTTCTTGGCATTATTATAATCAACAACTGAATTCTTACATCCGTCATCTACTGAAAAACACATTCCGGAACCACCATCAAGCATGTAATTGACAAACTCACCAGACATGGGCACGGACGGATTAGAATATGGTATCCTTTCTTCGACATGGTAAGTACCTTCCAGCCCTTCTACGAACTTGTCAAGGAATGACCTCTTTTCATCATCTATAGTATTCCCATTCCTTGTTGAAGCGTCACCATATAAATACAGCATATCATTGTATCTGATTGACCGCAGATAATCAACAGCCATCCGAGATGCATGCGTTACTGTGTTAAAGGGATCACCGGCACATATCTCATTAAACTGCCTTATATGACTTCCGTCCACTTGATAAAAACAAATCGAAATATAGGGAAGAACATTGTTATCAATAGAAATATGCACAGGAAGTCCCTTGATATATCGTGTTGTTTTAATATGCCTATTAGAATCGAAAGCATATAGAAACTCACCCCCCGTCTTAATACTACCCCATTCACCCAGCGCATATACCCGGTAATAGTTGTAATCATGTTCCTTGTACCATTGATAATTGGATATTGTCTGCCTGTCATAATATCCATATTTACCGTCCGGAGAACCAACCACCCAAAAATTATTTTTATAAGACGAATGCAGTTCTATTGTATCCGATGGGTACTTTTCCAGCTTTCCTGTACGTTCATTGGCGATCATTCTAGGTTTGCAACCCCGTTTCCCTAATATTGTGCTGTATGCCTTTGGCAAAGAACTTTTAGTAAGAGGATTTTTCACTTCGCCATATAGTTCATTTGGAAGATCGTCCCATTCATAAGTATCAAGAATTTTCGTTTTAATCCATGAATCCTCAGATACAGGATTAAAATTGCATATTATCTGCAACCCTTCCTTACCTCTAAGACGGAAACGTATCTGAGTAAAATCTTCATATTCGAACTCGGTTGCTTCTTCCATCACTATCCAACGATATCCAGTGATAGACTTTATTTTTTCAGGATCATCAAGCCCTGTAAAGTCAATTTTACAACCATTTACACAAGTTATATTATTTTCCTTAGGCACAAAGAACTGACTCAGTTGAAGAGCCTTTAGTTGGGTCTTAAACTCTTCATACACTGTATTCCTCAGACTAGCTCCCACTTTTCTTACAACAAGAGCCGAACCTTCGCAAGAAAATACAGACAACAACACAGCCTGTGTCGTAGATACAGATTTTCCCGATGAAGAACCACCTCTGTTTATAATGTACCTGATATTCTTGTCATGCATAGCCTTACGGATATGCCAAAACAGAGGATTGAACAACTTATGTGAGAATACCATCTCTATCATCACTCGTCCCCAATTATCATGCGCACATTAGTACTGACATCACTTTTTACCGGAGCATCCCATCCAAGCATCTTGCTTATCTGTGTAATGGCGGCTATCTTGCTGTATAGCCGTATCTCCACTCCATATTGAGTGTTCTTAATTGACTGTATGCATAGACGGACGGATTTCGGAATATTCTCAACAGACTTTACCATATATGTATCTTTACCAGAGGACAGCAGATCTATCGGATCAACATTCACCACGCTTGCAAGAAAGCGAAGCACATCATCCTTCTTCATATCAAACCTCTCGCAAGCCTCAACCTGAAGCTCATTCAACCGGGAGGCCACATCTGAATTTTTAAGAAGGTCAAACGCACGTTTGCGCACAGTTCCGTCCTTCCAATTCACACTGCACGGATAAGCTTTCCGATACGCCTCTGATGCGTTACCCGTTTCTATATAATAGTGGCAAAATTTTTCTCTATTTATTACAAGTTTCTTTTTCATAAAAGTCTTTTCGTCCGAAGAACGTACCGCGCTCCTTTACACGGGATCATTACAATTCAAAGTTACGGAAAATATGAATAAAACAAAAAAAACATACCATTTAATTCATGTACCCTAAAAGTGCCCTAAATTCATTGCTAAAATTCAAGTTTAAGCTCATTCATAGGATTAACTTTCTTTTTTCCACCTTTCGCTTTCCGATATACATCGTCAATCAATTATTTAAGCTCGTTGATGTAGCTTTCAAGGGATGTTGCAGGCATCCCTTTCTCTTTTTAAAACCTACCATTTCTATCTACCATTCTCTTTTCAGAATCAGTGGCTTGTCTTTTGGGAAATTTCCCATGCCACTTCCCCGGTATCATACGCGGATTTTCCCCTTTACTGTCAAATATCAATCTCCCACACTCCGAGCACAACGGTTTTCCTTCAAACTCCTTTATGCTTGCATCATACTCTATGGGAAAGATTTTATGTACAACAGGCCAATAATCCGATGTGGCTGTATTCTCAACACAACCACATTTGCTACAAATAAACAGTGGCATAATCAATATCTTTTTCCGTTCAACATAGGTCTTAGTTCATTGTATCTCATCTTCTGATTGATGTGCCAGAGTAAATCTACGCCAAGAATATTAGCCAAAGCGAACACTTGTGTAATCACATAATTAACTTGTTCTTCCAATGAATATTTACGGTCTATTATTTCTTTTACGATAGCATATATATTTTCCGTGAAAGTTTTCTCCCTTGAAACCACGTCAACAGGCGAAAATCTATTGAGGTTGAAATTACGAAGTCCTGCAAGGTCAAGCAAGCGGATAACCGCATCGCTTAGTTCGTCTGAAATCGTATCTTTGATATATTTTTCAAAACAATACTTGAAATTGACATCATCGTGCGGTTCTTCATCCTCATAAGAAGACTTGAAAGATTCCCTGTCGGCACGTTTCCCTTTTCGGTCCGCTTCCACAGCTTCCATAAGCTCGGAAATGACAAGACAAAGAAGATGTTCATTACTCAGCTCCTTATCATGGAAACCGTACTCGCAAGCGGTCTTATAAGCTCGATCCCGTAGTTCGTTTAAATTAATATTTTCCATAATCATATAAGTTTTAATGCTTCCTGTAATCCGGTTTCAAGTACTTCTTCGTAAGTATCCCATTCCCCTCCGTCATTTGTTCCTTCATAAACAGAACTAGTTATATGAGTTCCATTATCAGCTTTAGATATTTCGTATCCATAGCCACAAGCACAGTTATATACACATATATGAATATTTTTGGTTTCACGTAACCACTTTTGGGCGACGGATTGCGGAGGAACAGATAGGTATTTATAACAATGATTCAAAGTGGAAACATCTATGAGATATTTTCTTTCATTGAACCCTTTCTCTTTAAGCAGTTTAGCAGTTTCTAATGTTACAAGTTCTTCAGTCATGGTTATTCTCATTTACACTCTTTACACTCTTCACAATGTAATTTATAAGCATGGGCAAACATCTTTAACGTAACAGGATCAAAGTGAAAATCTGCCTGTTTATCTTCTATGACAACTGAAACACATAATTGGCCGTTGCAAAAATCAATATATGCCTCACCACCTCCATCCCCTCTAATGGAAAAGGTTTGTGTCTGTACACTATCCATTATCTACCTCCTTTAGTCTTTTAATTAGGGCATCAGCACAATTAAGCGAATATTTAGCGACTGCCTCAGAATTAATACCATTCTCGTTTGCTATAACAACTTTAATAATGTCTTTTGCCAATTCGTACCTACGTTGTTCCCAGTCGATAGCTGAAAAATCAAGTTCGCATTCCTTGAATACCATGTTATCACATACATATAAATAATCTCTGCTATGTTGAGAGTTGATGTTTAATTGGGGAGTTACATCTACCAAAACCCCTGTTGATTTTACTCTTGCTTTCATATTTAATATTCTGATTTAATAATAGTACCAAATGAACGATACCTACGCCAAACCATATTTCCACGTTGAATACTAGTAAGCCAATCACAAGCCTTAAAAACTTGTCCTACATTATATAAAAATGGTCGTTTTTGTATTTTTCTTTTTATTCTTGCTTTCATTGTTCCTCCTTTCCGATTTTAACATATCCGTTTTCAATGCACCAACACAGCATATCATAGGCTGCATCAATAGGCTCTTTACTTTCTGTAATATTTATCATAGACCTAGTATAAGGTTCCATATACAAGCATGTATAGCTATCTGCAAGTTTCTGGATGGTAAGCACTTGATTGCCGATGAAGCAAGGCAGCTTATCAAGAATATCCTGCAAAGTGTAAGCAGGGTATTCATGCTCCATGTTCGGTTGACTCACAAAAAGACAAGGTTCTTTCTCTATTTCATCTGTTCCGTTGATGATAGAATCAGCGGTAGGCAAAAACTGCCAGTGCATACTTGCATCGCTTGTATCCAGCCCAAGCTCCTTCAAATGCTTCATTTGCTCGATTGACAATACCTCTTTCATTTCTTTTCCTCCTCCGTTTTAATATCCGTTACTTTACCACGACACTTAAATTCATTATTTATTATATCTGATACCGAATATAAATTAACCCAACATAGACACGCGTTCCCAAATTCATTTTGACATAAATCGCGTAATGAACATTTTGAACAATCATTACGTTTCGTTTCCTTTAATTCATGCAGCACTCCGTCTATTATTATTCCGTTCTTTATTTCCATATTGTCTAATTAATTTGATTGATTGATTCGCTTTGTTGATTTGTTTACTCTGCCATAGTGTCTAACGCAAATAGCATTTGCCTTCATCGAGCGTCCTAATCCGTATAAATACTCCATGCGTACATTTCTACGGATATTCTTCATTATCTTTTTTGCTTGTCTTAATTTCATATCTCAATCTCCTTTCTGTTTAATCCGTTCAAGTACATCCCTGTTGGCTTCGAGTATCTCATCGAAAGACGTGATTTCTCTCCAATGAGTAACATCCCAAGGTCGGAATGTTTCATAGGCGTAATTGTCATTCCAGAAGTATATATTGCTATCTTCTTCTATATCATAACATGCAAGCCTAATAACACCATCTTTAAGTCTTATTAATACAGGCTTTCCTTCCTCCGGCAACCGTTCCTTCACACTTATCCAAGGGGGCTGCTTTGATTGCCATTCGGCGCCTTTCACAAATGCGGCTTCTGCAATTTCATCATGAGATAAATATTCAAAATCATCAAGTGATGTGTGCGTACCATAAGTAGTTAATGTTTCGGCACTTGCCATTCTTGCTTCTATCGCCGCTTCTTCTACTGTCTGTTTGGTTTCTTCTTTTGTCATAGTTCGTCAAACTCTTTTTGTAATGTTTCTATCTTATTATCCAAAGCATTCATATAGTTCCGAAAGAAATCATTACCAAAAATTTCTTCCTTTAATCGTACATCATTGTGCATTTGGCTATATGTGAATATCAATCCACCGCCATACCGGATATTTGACCTTTCAAGTTCTGCCTTATGACTTTTGTATTTTTCTATTTTCTCGTTGAGTTCTATTGCTCTGTTGAATTTACTCTTATCCATATATCTCCTTTCCACCTATCCCGGCAGTATATACATTGCTACCGGGAATAGGTAATAAATTGTTGTTTTCATATCTGTTCAGTTTGCTATTAAAATCTATTCAATACGATTTGCTCTGCTTCCAGAAAGGTATTAGCCCATTCTTTTTCGTTGCAGCTAAAAAACGATATGTAAAAACTCCCTTTGCAGCTACCGATAAATGCTACTTCGTGGCTACCTATGTAATAGTGCGCTCCATCTGGTTTATAATACGTTTTTATTTCTTTCATTTTTGCTCGGTTTTGAGAATTATCCATTAAACTTAAGCTCATCCATATATCCCATCTCTTTCAAGCGGATATTAAACTCTTCAATCGAATCATTATTAGAAATGAATCGCTCAAGAACATCGTTAAAAGGGTGCAGATCGTTTTTTAAAATATCATTAGCCTCTTCTTCTCCACGTTTCTTCCCTAATCGGTCTTTGCATACTTCTATGTAATCATCTTTTGTCATATTGTAGTGCGTGACTGTATCAACAATTGTACTAAACCTACAATATAAGCCGTTTGGCTGTTGGGCTATAAATGATCCCATAATTACCTCCTTCTAATTTTTTATTTATCCACGGTTGATTTTACAATAATCTTATTATCGGATGATGGCATTACAATCACATTTCCGGCATCTGTGCTAATTTTTAAGATAGGATTAGAATTTGCGTCAATACTGGCTACTATAATCATATCTCCAAAAACATATCTTTTATCTTGTTCTAATTCATTCATTTCTGTTCAGTTTTGAATTATTTTTTTATAACTACTGCCATTGTACTAATAGAAGTGCCACTCTCTTTAAACTCGCCTGCGCTGATTTCAAACACTTCTCCATGTACTTCTTTCAGCCAGTTGCGGAAATCAATACATTTCTTTTCCGAAGCGAATTTCCAGTGTTGGCTGGTTATTGCTGCAAGCGTGCCGCCTTCTTCCAAGCGTTCATACATAAGCCTGACATGCTCTATATCCTGATTACCGGAAAACGGAGGATTTGCAATAATCTTAGTGTAACTACCTACACTGTATTTGGTAAAATCTTCATCAAGCAATATTACGTTGTTAAGGGTGTGAAGAAATTCTCTGTTTTCTGGCATCAGTTCATAACATTCAACCATTACAGAAGGACAAGCTCGGTGGATTGCTTTAATAAGCGCGCCACGCCCGGCACTCGGCTCCAGTACCGTATCATCCTCATGTATCCCTCCGGCAAGCATAACCAGCCAGTCGGCAACATCGGACGGAGTTTCAAAAAACTGGTAATCCCGCTGTAGGTTGCACCGTTTACCCTCTTTCAAAACGGAAAACACACGCTCCGAATTAAACGGGAATGTGAAACCCTGTATCTTCCCACCTTGCCATGAGCCGCCGGCTTCTTCTATCCACTTCTTTGCTTCAGCATAGGATTTTTTGTTGAATTGAACTTGGGGAAGTTTGAGAACACCATCCTCAAGAGTACAATGTTTCAATATCTCTTCCACGCTCCATTTCTTACCTTCATCAGCCTGTTTTTTCTTTTCGTCCGTTGAAGCGTCCGGCGCTAAAAGTGAAGATATTTTTTGAACAACCGTATTACTTGCATCCACGAAGGCATTGACACAGGATAGCGCTTCCATGAGAAATTTTGTATCAACATGTCCGGTCTCGTCATAGATGTCTATCCCTTCGGTCATGGATGACAGTTCATTGAGCTGCGCTACACTACCATGTAACGTTTCGATTAAAATCTTTTTTTTGTTCGTCATAACTTTTCTGTAAATAAATTCTTGTTGTGTCTATACTCCCATGACCTAAAAGGTCAGCCAGTTGAATAACATCTTTGTTTTTTTTCAGGAACATTTTAGCAAAGAAATGCCGGAAGGCGTGCGCGTGCATCTTCCTTGGATCAATGCCGCAATGTTTTCCCCATGCTTTCAAGTGCTGGGAAAAGCCACGCTGTGTGATTGGGCCGAATCTCCCTACCGCAAAAATCCCGGTTTTACCATGTTCTTTAGCATAAGCCTTTGCTTCTTGCTGTAGCTGTTTTTGAAAGAAAAATCGACGGTACTTGTTACCCTTTCCTTTTAATACCACTTCCCCGGATATGATGTCTTCCCACGTAAACTGCTGGAATTCCGACAGACGGGCGCCCGTTGTTCCCAAAACCTTAATAAAGAAATAGTAATCCTTATTGTTTTTTGCCTTGAGATATTCCAACAGCCGGTTATATTCCTCCTCGGTCGGCACATTGTTCACATCAAGCTTGCGCTTTATTTTGGGACGCTTCAGTTCTATAGGCTTCTTCAGCCATTTGGAAAATCTTTCTATTGCTGTAATCCGCAAACGGATGGTAGCGGGAGATAATTTTTCTTTTTCAAGACTTTTTATAAACCTCCTGCAATTATCCATGTTTACCTCATTGGCGTATTCGAAATACTTTTTCATGGATGTGTAATATATATAAACTGTATGAGAAGAGTAATCATTGTTGTCAGTCAGCCATATAATGAAATCATTAAGTTGTTTCTTGTTCTTATCCGAAATGACATCAAGTTTTTCCAAAGGTTTCACCGCCTTTCCCCTTTTTCCATATCCGATGTTGAGATAGGATAATAGATCGCATATAGCTGAACACATTAGCGAATGACGCACCATGACATCTGCATTTTCACGCTTATAAACCAGATAGCCACGACGATTGACATCTTCAGTACGTTCAAGAAAATCCGTTACATATTTGATATATTTCCCGACAGTATCATAAGTCCTGCCTGTTGTGTATAAGTAGGAAATATAATCAGTTAATATCTTCTGCCTGTCATTATTCATAATCTTGTTTAATTAAATTACACCAATCATTGCTATCTTCGAAAAAACATCTGTATCCATTAGCCGTATGTTTGCCTCTCACTTTCCGACATATAGCACTGATCAAAGAAGGAGCCACGCCAATCATCTTACCAGCCATTTGTATCGAAGGGAATACTCCACATAATTTCTCATCCTTTATCAAAACAACGCTCTTTTTATTCATGCCTGCACCAGTCTTATGCCAAGCCCCACGTCCTTTAGACAGATTTTTTATACTTCTGGCCTTGGAACGTTTTGAATGATAAACCATTTTACGACCCTTGTTGCGAGAAACACAACCTTTTAAAAATCGTCCGGTAATTAAGTCTCTCTCAAATCGCTCAGGCGGTATATATAATTCACTCATTTCTATTCAGTTTTGAACCATTTACCTGATATCAGGTAATGGTAATTATTGGAAATTAAATTCTAATTGTATTATCAGTCAACTGTTAATCAACTTCCACTAACTCACCGTTTCCCAGTCTATACCATGTGTCGGACTTGACAACCTCACCATCGACTACTACAGCCTTCCAATCGACAATATCATACGAATCTTCCCCTTCCTCAGCTATGACTAAAATTGCACCTATTCCGCCTTTTACCTGAACATTGTTACCTCTTGCCACTGACAAACCATTTGATCCGGTTGAAGCCTTTCCTCTTGCCGTGGCAGCACCACAATCACCAGCCGTGGCAGGTTTTCCCGGTTCCGCATTACACTCGTTAGTACACCGTTCCTTGACAAAAGATACAGCTGCTTTCACAAGCCCCCTTATATCAAGTTCAGCACCTATTCTAATTTTTGAAGAACAAACCTTGTCACTTTCTGAATCGTCTATTTGACCGCTCTGCTCAACCTCACAAAACCTTGACCCGGCTGGCGCATAGTAACCAAAAACATCCAGAGGGTAAGGACATGCATGAAAACCCTTCTCGCATGCCTTTATGTCGCCCGTTTCTTCATACTCCTTACCTACCTCATACTTAAACCCTCTACAAGATAAATCTTTGTCAAACGCTTTATAAGTCTTTAATTTCTGTTCCATGACATTATTTATTTTTTGTTATTTTGATTATTTTTTGTTCAAAGATCGGGCATTCTCTTCTGCCCAACAGGTGCATTCCATGAAGCCTGTAGCATGGCTTTTCGGGAATCGAATCGTATTTACGATATATGGCACAACGGCGGCAGATACGATGTATACCGTATTTCCCTTTTGCGCCGTAACATACCACAGGATAACCGTCAGCAGTTTTCATGATTTTCTAAACAAATGACTGAACGCATTATCCAAATCCAGGTCCAAATTCAGTTTGGACGGGAAATATTTAATGTATTCGTACATCTTATAAGCGAGGTTGTCATCATCACCGCATCTGTCAATCAGTGTGAGCAACATGGCGTTCACCATGTCAGAATCATTGCCGAAGTTTTCCTGAGTGGATTCGCTACAATGATTCACATCACTTTTCAATCTCTTTATCGCGGCTATGGCTGTGTTGAAGTTTCTTTTTGAATCGTGTCTGAGTTCAAAGCCTTCCTTCTTATATTGCTGCTGCATTTCTAGAAGGTTTGTCTCTAAAACGTCCGTGAGGACAAATACGATGTTGGTTATCGTATTCAGTTTGTCAGTTCCTTGCATGATCGTGTATTTTTTATCAATTATTTTATTTGATACAACCTATTTTAAAGCCGTACAATGAATTTCCTACATGAAAGTATCAACTACAGGCTTTCTTGTTGAAAATCTTGTCACGGGGCTGGAAATGCCGTCTATCGTTTTCTTTCTTTGCCTTGTCAATCCATCTTTGGAATTTGGCAGCTACAAGAGGACAGTGGATGCGCAGGTTTCTGTCGCGTTCCGCTTCCCATTCATGTATCTTTGTCTGCATCTCGATATTCATAATTTTCTCCTATTTCGTTATAATTATTTCTTTTGAAAACTATTGCATATTTGCCCATATCTGTCACAGGCACACACTCTATGCCCTTTAGCCTTACAATACGCTGAATTATCCCCGAAGCCCGAGGCATTCTTGCAATTCCGGCATTTGACATATACAATTTCCGGTTTGACTTTCTTTGCCATATTTAAAATGGATTGTTATCCTCTTCAGTGCTATTACTTGATATGGGAATAATGTTCAAGTCGTAAAAGTGAGTAGACGCGGCATTGAAACCACAGATAAACTTCAATAGCCCTATATTCCTGCCTTTAGCTATATCAATCATGGCAGTTCCTTTTGTGTCCACGTCTGAAAACTCATCAGGATAACGTTTCCCTTTTACCTCAGGGCGATAAATCAGCATAACTATATCTGCTGCTTCCGCTATCTGTCCACTATCCCTTAACCTTGCCAATGTAGGTACAGGGTTAAGATTATCCCTATTCATCTGTGACAATGCAATAATCCATATATCCAAATCCTTTGCCAGATTCTTCAGCCTTCTTGCAACCTCTCCCATCTGCTGTTCTTTGTTGCTTCCCTTCATGTTAACATTCAAAATCTGTAAATAATCAACCACAGCCCCGTCTATCCCATTTTTTAATTTCATTTGACGGATTGAGGATATTATCGTGTCGATATTGGACGTGCTCCTGTCATCGAAATAGATTTGCATTTTTGATACAGTATCCACAGCCCGGTCTACATTTTCCAACTGTATCCCAGAAAGCGGTGAGTAAAGTATGACATTTGAAGGAATACCACTTATCATTGAAATAATTCTAGACGTAATCTGTTCCTTTTTCATCTCCATTGAATACATGGCTATCTTAGCACCTGCTATTGCAGCGTTTTTCATCATGCTTACAGCCATTGACGTTTTGCCAGCACTAGTTTCACCAGCAATGATTATCAGGTCTGATTTTTGAAGCCCACCTGTTTTCCCGTCTATCTTGTCAAATCCAGTCGGTGTACCTGTCAATTCTGTTTTTCCTGACATGTTGCGGTTTATCGTTTCATACACGGATTCTATGCTTTCCTTGACCGTGCTGATAGAATTACAATTGGATGAGAACAGATTAGCAAGCTGATCTGACACTTTTTGCACGACATCGGCAATATCTTCCTTCTCATTAAAAGCGTTACTGTCGAGATAACTCCCAATATCAAAAAAACGTCTCCGTATCATCAGGTCATGAAGTCTACACGCATATTGATACAGATCAAATGTGTACATTCCTGAAATCTTTACCAGCTCATATAAACTAAAGTCCGGATAGGAAAACTCCAGTTTTGATTTCACGCTGACGGCATCAGCTCTTCCACCAGAATCCGTTATTTGCAATACAGTCCTGTATATCTGCTTGTGGAAATCATTATAGAAACAATTTTCAGTAAGGATATCCCTCACTTCGTAAATGGTATCTCTCTCGCTTAGAATGGTCCCAAGAACACGTTTCTCACATTCTTCATCTCTTGGTAATATACGCATTCCACTCGGTATTATTTCATCTTTCATCTTTCATAAACTCAAATTGTTTTAAAACAGCGTTATACAAAACATCCCATTTGGAACGGATGTCTACTCTGCCTTCAATTGTGCATAATGCGCTTTTAAACATATCGTTCCCATATTTGTCCCGTAAAAACAAAAACTCTTCTTCCGTAGGCAATCGCATATTAGAAAAACAATACGGTGCTTGTTTCTTGATATACGACAGGAATTTGTGATATGTCTTGTTGCATTCGGAAGATTTCAGCAAAGCATCATTCGTGTCCTGAAATAAATTTGTAGCCCTTCTTTTTATCTCAGTCAATATCCAGTTCCTGAAATGCTCCATAAAGCCTTTCCTGTCTTTCGAAATAGTCCCTCCAGCTTTTAGGCTTATCACGAACTTGTCAAGCCATAGAAGAAACATGTCATGGTCGAAAACCTTTATCCCGTTACGGTACAAATGAAGCCTTATTGCTTCTTCCCATCCGCTATCTGCTGACAGCTCATGTTGCAATTCACTGAGATCTATATCACAACTTCCAAAATCAGAACCCATTTTTTCTTTTACTCTATTTATAGAGTTTTCTTTATTATTTCCTTTTCTTTTCTTTTGTGTACTTTTTGCGGAGTTTATAGGCTTTTTCTCGGAGGAAATGCCTGTTTCTTCGGAGGAAATGCCTGTTTCTTCGGAGGAAATAAGTCCAAATTCATCAAATTGACATACACGTCTCAACTGGTCACAAATACTCTTATAACGTTCCTGAATCCCCTTCGATGTAATTACTTTGTCAGAATCATACAGTTTTTTAGAAAACAACCCGACTATCAGGCAGCATTTAAAGACTTCCTGTATATACGCCTCTTCAAACCCGGTTTGTTCCGAGATAATAAAGGGCAACTCATCATCCCACCTCACGTAGTACCCTTGTTTGTAGATAATACATAGCAGGAGAGCATATACAGTTACAGCTTTACCGCCTTGATACTTGATTAGTTTTCTAATGCGTATATCCTGAAAGAAATCCACGTCCATAGGGAAATAATCAAGTCCTAATTTTCTATTTCTTCCCATGACCACTTTTCATTATTCCAATTAAATAAAGCAAATTGACTTCCCCACTTTTAGGGCATTTAGGTATATGTTCTATTTCATTCATTATTTCTCCTATTGTTTTCATGATTTATGATATAAGAGGTGTGGCAGCCTTGTATAAGGCTACCAACACTTGGTTAATTATATTTTTATCTTATTTTGGTTATTTCCTCGTGTATGATGTACAGCGTGCCTACATCATCTTTAAACTGCCCCAATGATTCTTCGTCAACAATGGAAGCGTAGTCAAAGAGTAATTGCACGATATTCTTTGCTAATTCCTCAGGGGTAATAAAATTGTTTAGCATCTCATTGAATGAAGTGAAGTCGTACTGTTTCATAGAAGACCTCCTTTCTTCACTGAGATAAAGCACAATAAAAAGGGAATTATAAACAAGATAGGGTTAATGATAGTGAGTACTAGCATTAAAAACAGAGAGGATAATTTAGTTTTCATAAGGCAACCCTCCCATGAATTGGAAACCTAATATGCCTAACAATTCACTAAATTTGTCCGCATACCATAGCGGCTGCGTTTCTCTTGGATTATTTGGGCTTACTTGGTTCTCTCCATAAGAAAGACCTTTTTCTGTGATTGATTTAAATTGTTTTTTCTGACCGTGGGAAGAATCTCTCTCTATATCATACAGGTAGCCTTTTTCAATTGCTCTTTTGTTGAATACCTGTGCCGATATTTGTTTTTTCAGCCCCATTTCCGCCAATAATTTGGAAGCTGATTTGAGTACTCCTTTTGATGGGGTATAGTCGGGAAGAGGAAGATTGTACGGTTCAAGTATCTGTTTTGCAATAATCAGCTTTGAGCTTTCATTCAGGTTCAAGAACTTTGCCGCCCATGTAGCTGCTTTCATTTTGTCGGAGATGGTTGGCTGTTTCACTTCTGTTTTTTCTTCGATTGCTTTTTGAACAGTTTTGTGGAACACCTGTCTGTAAACTTCAAATACAGGTCTAACTTTTCTTGCGATGAAGAACTCCATACAAGAAACCGTTAAGTAGTAGTTCACTTTGTTGTTACCTCCCCAACTTGCTTCATCTTGCTTGCCATTTTGGGCAAGCATTTTGTAATCAACTCCTTCAATGAATTGCTCGTTTGATGTCAAAGCTCTAACAGCCTTTCCCTTTTCAGAATAGACCAACGGCCACACCTCATCAAGATTAATTGGGAACTCGTTGTCTGATTGCGACAACTTCAACACAGCGTTAAAATACGCTTTGATTTCGCTTTCGCTACTTTCCTTGGTAAGAATTAAATCTTTCGCCATAGTTTTATAGGATATTTTTGGCATTTCAGCGGAAGGAATAAAGAAACGGCAACTCCGCACTTACCCGTTATCCTACACCAAACAAGGCAGCGGAAGCATTAACTTTCCGACACGGGGTTACGTAAGTTGCCGTATATGTATAGCAGCAATCTTGCAAGCATAAAAAACGCCCGCTCGAAAAATATCGGCAGGCTCGCACGCTTGCCTTGTTTGTTATGTAGGATGCCGCAAATATACACTCATTTTCTGAAATACCAAAATAAAAATCAAATATCTTTCAAATAATTATCCACCACTTTAATAAACTCGTCTAATGACCGAACAACAACATATTTCGCCCCAATACTCTCAAATTCCTTTTGATAGGCTTTCTGATTATATGACTGTCTGCCTGTCTTTGCTTTTAATTCAATACCACAAAAGGGATAGAATCTATTTGGTATAAGCAGTATCAAATCAGGGAATCCAGCACGAACACCCATCTGCTTGAACTTGGAAGCTTCAATAGCATTACGCTTCCCTCCATTGGGAGAATGGTGGAGCCTTTTCGTCCATTTAGGGTATTTAAAATCCCAATATTGAATAATAGCCTTTTGAAGCTGATCTTCTAAATGTCTCATTCTCTCTTTTTAATTAAAAGCCCCGAAGCGTATTCTCCGGGGCACAACCATTATTTATTAACCCATGCCATTAATGTGTGGCTCACATTTATGTGGACGTGGAAGGAATCGAACCTTCGTGCCTATGTCATTCCCTTCTTGAAATCATCTCGGGATTCACATTCCGTATAACCAACTTCGGTCTCACGCCCATGTTTGCCCACTATATCTTCACAGACAGAGCAGGCATGTAAACAAATACACTTAATCAAAATTGAAATTATCTTCACCGTCTGGATCTTCGTCCGGAATATCATTACCGAAGTCCATCGGAATGAACCAGTCTGAAATAAACTCTTCCATATCAGTCAATTTTTAAGCATTAGGGAACTCTGGTTTAACATCTGGATTTGCTTCATAAGGATAAACATCCATAATAGCAGTTTCCGCTACCGAAGCAATCACGTAGTCTGCCATTGTGCCTTTCATTCCTTCATCCAGTTTTTTGACTGCATCTCTCAAGTCGGCTGCTTGAACAAGAATGTTTGTGGATGTTTTCTTTTCCGCACCAGTTTTTTCATCCAATGTGATAAAGTATAACTTGCATTTAAAATACCTGTCAGCCGATTCTTCATCTGAGAAAAATATCTCAGAATAGTTAGCACGTTTTATGTCAGAAACAGTAAACTCACCGCTGATAAACGGTGTCATTTCCTCAATACATCTTCCTTCGCTTTCTGTAAAAGATAAAGAATCAAATAAATAGGGTTCCGTTACTTTCTTGTTCATGCCGTTTTCCATTACTTTCTCGTATCGAATCTTTACTTCAAACCATGTGTGCATCATAATCATTCCTCCTTTGTCTTATTACGTTCCTTAATCATTGCATCAGCTATCTGATAAGCTGCTTTAGCCTGTCCTTCATGATTGTAGTTTATAACACTTTCTTCTTCGGATGGGAAAAACAATGTTACAACTCTGTTCCATAAAGTTCTCCTGCGTTTTGCTGTCATCATTATGCACTTCATTGCTTCAAGCGCAATATGATCGCGCGAAATATTCGATTCCATAATTTTATTGCTTTAATTGATTAATAACTTGTCTTTTGATTTTCTTGTACAGCTTCCCGACAAAACGTCCATGCTTCTCTGTTCCGTCATAGGGCAACTCGTTTTTATAAATATGAAGAAGTAACTGGATGAGAAGCACTTCTTGTTTTGTCAAAGTAAGTTTCATTTAAATATGAAATTTGTTTTGTTCAACCTCTATCTCCATCAACTGAATCAAACGTTCTTCGTCTGGAGATGGGATATATATACCACATTGGGCACTCGAAAAATTCCGAAACCGCTCAATAGTTAGGCTCATCTCCGCGCTGTCAAGATCAGAAGAACTTCGTAGATACTTTATCCGACCCAAAAACTTGTCTTCTCTCTCACGGACGAAAGTGTCTTTGTTGCAGAGAATCTTGTAATAGTTTCGCTTTACATATTCCATCGTTTCACCGATTTGGCAACCGAAATAAGCAAGGCAGACATGAAGGTATTTGTTCTGATTTAAAGATCTTTGGGGTTTCTTTTCCGTCAGTTCAAATACCTTCTGTTCCTTTATCAACTTCTCCAGCTTCGCTCTTGCCTGCTGGACGTGGAGAGGATTGGAACCATCGTATTTCATAGGCTAAAATGGCAGATCATCATCCGACACGCTTGGCGCATTATTTATATCCTCTGGGCTAGGTGATGTATTCTGAGGTACAAACTCTTTGAGGTCTCCGCAGATATAGTTCCTTCCTTCTACCCGTTCTTCCTTTTTAGGAGAACAAGTGATGAAATGCGTATGTCCGAACTGGGATTTCTCTTTGCGCTCGATAACAGCCACATTCACATAGATTCTTTCAACTCCGTCTTTACACTTAATTTTCTTCATCTGCTCACGAGGTATATCAGAGAGACAGATAGAACCACTTAAAATTGCCATAATTATATTGTTTTTAATGTTACACTTCCAACTACTGGAATCTCTTTTAAATATTTCTTATACAAATCAGGATAATCTTTCTCAAACGCCTTCTTGTCGAAATCCTTTCTGATAGTGTCCTTTTTGCGAGTAAATGATATGATATCACCTTTCCAACTATATTCACCGGCTTCTACCATAGCCATCATAACGCCATCAGTTATTTCTTTCTTTTTATCAGACCAATATTTTGCCTGTGACACAATTTCCTGTATTGTCCTCTCCATCTTTCGGTACTCGTCAGGAAGAGTAACAGGGGATATGGAATAGGGATTCACAAACTGTCTGCCTTCCGAATCACATTTCAACAGATTCATTACAACTTCTGATGGTATTCTCTCGACTTCTACTATCTCATGGTTTTTGCCTCTCAACCATATACCTATAAGCCTTACCGCATTGCATCCCGGATTCTGCAACTCAAAAAGGTATGCATATATACTCAACTGCCATCTTACAGATTCCTTGTCAAGTACGTAGGTGGTCTTTATATCTCCCAAAGTAAAATCAGTTTCATTTTCGCGATAAACCTTGTCGATACAGCTTGCATAGTGCTCATTGTCAGATACAAGATATTCGGAACATTCGTACCTCAATCCCCAATCGTCTTTCAGCTCCTTGTATCCTTGTGCTTCATCGCTGTCATGAGTTATCCCCATATCATCGACAAGTTCGCAGATACTATGGATCATAGTACCTCTTTCAGCCGCTTTCCTTAACACGTATTCGGGAACATCACGGTATTTATCGGGGAAAAGCTGTCTGCTTATCACGGAAGTAATACCACTTAGTTCCTTATCTCCTAGCATATAAGTATGTTCATCGGGATTGAAAACGACTTGTGATTTGATTAGTTTCATTTCAGTTCTCCTTTCCTTCTTGTCACCGCTTCAACAAAACGTTTGTCACTTTGTAATTCTTTATAATTTCCCCATACTACCTGTAATGTTTCGATTGACAGGCTTGATCTTACTTCCTGCAATGCCATCGCAAGGAAATCTGTTTCCTCTGGTGTCGTGCTGTCAGGGTCCTTTTGCTCTTCTGTAGGAATCAGGAACAATTGAAGCAAAGAATATTTCAACGCTATGCTCATTGCTTTATTCATTCCTTTGTCACCTGCGTCCATCGCTTCACCTACATTTACAGTCTCCACAAAGCTGCCATCAGTGGTCATATACCTAAACTTTATCGTAGCCCTTGTGAATGTGTTCGTACCGCCGGATTTCGTTATCCTATTCTCCGTTGTGAAGTTCTGCACTTCCTGTAGTATGAACACCTCATTTTTTGAGAATAATTCATGAAGTTCGTTCATAACGTTGTCAATCCCACGGAATTTGAATCCCTGTTGCTGGTTCTTCTCCGATTTGGTGATAGCCTTTGTCTCTTTAAGGATATTGGCTATCTTACTGTATATTAACTGTTCACTCATTATAAAGTTATTATTTTACCAACACAAAAAAGGCAGGTCCGCAGTCCTTACAAAGTTCCGCTTCCTGCCATGATATCTTTCCACTTCTTCAAGCTCGTTTTCAAGAGAATCGATTTCTTCATTAAGCAAGGATATATATTTACCTTTACAGTCAGCGTTGAATGTGAGCCTTACCGATTCCTCACTCATTGACTGGACTATATCAAGCTCTGAATAAAGTTTATCCAGTTCATCGCTTATCTGTCTTATAGTTCTCATAGTTATAATTTCTATACCTTTTCAAGAAATTGGACCGGCAACGAGCATACACCCTTCATATTAGGATATTTGACATCAGCATACCCGTTAGCGATATAAACAATCGTACCTGTCAGCGTATCACCTATCTCACGTACCTTATCACCTTTCTTCATAACCATCTATTTTAAGTTTATCTAATTATTGTGGCAATGGTTTCCAAAAATCAATGTCCCATGCCCGGTTAGTATTTCCACATATCCAAATGTTCTTCTTATGCTCACTATCGAATACCAACATCCCGGTATTCACAAATTTCCCGGAACTCTTCACAAGCACTCTTGTGTCCAATGGTGGAGGATCTTTTTCTGCATTCCTCCATTTCATGGATTCCAAAACAAATCGAGCACCTTTCTCAAAATCCACCGATGCTGTTCTTTTGTGCGTAATCCCATGTATACCATTTGCATACTCTCTGGCTTTCTCCTTTATTATATTTATATCCATAATTTAACTTGTTTCTAATTAAAAAGCTCCTGTTATCTTCACAGACTACAGGAGCAAAACCTAAACGACTTTATTATGATAACCTACAGCCACCGTCAGCGGAATCGGACCGCCGTACTATCCGTTAAATGAAAGTAGAGATTAAAACAGATAATTATTTATGCTTATTTCCTTAGACAGTACCAGCCATGGACGGTGAAATTCCGTACCTATATTCACACACCGGCACGGACAGACAACATTAACTTTATGAAAATAACAAAAAAACTAGATGAAAAAATCATTCATATTCCTTTAACTCCTTATATGTCATTGCCACCAATCTCACACACAATAACGAGATAATAGAAAATATAATCACCGATACGGATTTTATAGGACTTTCCGTAACTATCGCACCATAAATCATTCCTAAGGAACATAGGGTGGCAAATATAGACAGGATAAAATTAGCTGTTTTCATAATACAAATTTTTATATTGTTCCCCTCAACGGCTTAAACCGGTTGTTACCACGAATCTTACGGGAGGGGATATATTAGACCTTTCGGCGGTACTTGTGCCCAACCAAGTTTACTTAATGCACTAAGGACAAATCGGTGCACCGAAAGTATGTTCAATCAATTATTATTATAGACCCTCAATACGTCACGGCATCCCTGCTGGTATTGACTCCTATAATCAATCCGTTTGTCTGCATCATACGGCTTATGAGTTACACCATATGAGCATTTACAATGATGTGAAAGGACTTTAAGCAGCTCCCCTCAACGGCTTAAACCGGTTGTTACCACGAATCTTACGGGAGGGAAGAAATTTATTTATCTGTTGAGATACAAGCCAGTTGTTTCTTTAGATGACTTATACGATCACATTCGATATCACATATTTGGTTACCTTGTTTTTGGTTGTGGGGATAATGCTTGCATTTCCCATTTTGATAACAAGGACATAACTGTCGGTACACTTTCACAGCTCGTTCCTCTATTTCCTTGGATGCGATATTAACAGCCTCCAATGCGTCAGCTTTAAAAATCAACGGCTCTATCGGATTGCCAAGCTGGTAGCATTTATTATTTATAAAATCGGTTGCTTTGCTCATTTTATTAATTCTTCTTTGAATAATAGTTGTTGAATAGCTTCCTTGCCATCACCGGATCAGTCAAGATTCTACGACCATCCTGATATACCGCTTTTTTCAATATTCCATCCTTTAACTTTGCTGCAGTATTTTTAGAGCAACCGAACAACTGGCATATACCCTTAAGCCCGTACACGTAATCCTGTTCCTTGTCCTTGACATCATATCCCGACATCGTATCACGGATTATATTACTTAACACGCTCTTAAGTTCGCCTATTGTGAGGTCTATCAATCTGGTTTCATCTTTTATGGGTATCATGACAGTTTGTTTTAAATTGTTATACTCTTATTTTTATAATGGATTCTGCGCCAGCATAATTCTTTATCGCCTCTTCCCTTATTCTTACTGCGAGTTCAGTGTTAATAATGTACTTTAATGCCTTGCGTACTGTTTCACCGCTAACCCCGAAATGAGATGCGATGCGTTTTTGTGCACCTTGCGGAACGATTACCCGTGGGATTTCTTTGGTTCTTTCTTTTTTATTCATATATTTGTATATTAATTATTGTCGTTGCGAAACGGAACTAAATTAATTCGTTTTTCACGCTGCAAATATAAGAGCTTTTGAGCTTAAAACAATATTTTAAAAGAAAAAACTTAGTTCAATAGCTCTATTTATTATAATTCTAAATAACAAAATATGGAAGAAGGTGTTTTACAAAGGGTTATTAGCATTTGCAGACAAAAATCTGTTTCAGAGAGTCAGTTTGCAAAAATGATTGGTTCAAACCAAAAAACAATAAATCAACAATTGCGAGGAGAACGTTCTATTAGTCTTGATACAATATCAAAAATACTAAGCTCATTTGAAGATGTTTCATCGGAATGGCTACTCCGTGGTGAAGGAGATATGCTTAAGCCTCAACCCACATCACCCTACTTAGAATCAAAAACGAATAAAACATCCGCACCACATCAAATTGAAACAAAAAATATCAACATAGATTTACAGGGAGAACAAATAGATAGTAAAAAGACTATTGAAGTCCTTATCAAAGTAATAGAAACATACCAAACACGTATGGATGATTTGCTAAATGTTGTCGAAGTGCTTAAAGATGAAAACGCAAATTTGAAAGTTCAGTTAGAAAAACAAAATGTAAGCTAAACAAATAAACATCTTATCATGTTTTTTTAAGGACATTAAAACCTTAATTATGGGCAATGATATAATACACAAACTAGAGAAAGTTGTCCATAAGATGAATGAACAACATGATAGGCTGGAAAAGCTTGTTTCCGGAATTAAGCTAGATCTTATAGTATGCAATAAGATAGAGACGGAACAAAATGATACTTCTAAAATAATTAATCTGAATAAACAAACATATAACAACATAACACTATGATTATCAAAAGAAACTGCCTTTTCCTTTTAGATAAAGAAAAAGACAAAACAGACGCTAAACTCAGGTACAGAATTAAATGGGAAGGTAACACCGTAGCATTCAATGTAGGATACCGGGTAGAAGTATCAAAATGGATATCCGAAGCACAAAGATGCAAATCAAACACCTACCATGGAAAGAAGAAAGTATCAGCAGCAATAATTAACAGGCAGATATCGCATTATGAGGAACTGGCCGATGAGGTCTTTTACACATTTGAGCAAAATGGGACTTCCCCTACCGCGGAGGAATTCAGGAATGCGTTTAATTTAAAGTTGGGTAAAATAGAAGAAAAAGGGAAAAGCCTATATGAGTATTATGACGAATTTATCATCAAAGAAAGAAAGGAGAAGAGTTGGACCGATTCTACCTACAGAAAACATCGCACTGTAAAAAAACATATTCAGAACTTCGCCCCGAATCTTGAATTTTCAGACCTTACAGAAGATGGACTAAACAAACTGACTGATTATATGCTTAGCATAACCGATGACACAGGAAATCCGTCACTAAAGAATACAACAATAAAGAAAGATATTAATATATTTAAATGGTTTCTCCGTTGGGCTACCAAAATGGGACACAACAAAGAGCTTGCCTATGAGACATACAAACCCAAACTAAAGACCATTCCCCGAAAGGTAATATATCTTACTTGGGACGAGCTTATGGCAATAAGGGACACATCTATACCCGAAGAAATGGGATACTTGGCAAAGATAAAAGACATGCTCTTATTCTGCTGCTTCACATCATTACGTTTCTCTGACATGCAGAATTTAAAATGGTCTTATGTATTTGATAATCACATCGAAGTAACAACCATAAAAACAAATGATCCTTTGCGTATAGAATTAAATAAATATTCAAAAGAGGTTCTGACAAGATACATAAGAACAAAAGGATACGTGTTCCCGAGAATATCAAACCAGAAGATGAATGACTATTTAAAAACTCTAGGGAAACTATGTAATATTGACGCTCCTACCACCATTACATACTATAAAGGCAATGAAAGGATCGAAGAAATATTACCGAAATATGAACTTCTATCCAGTCATATAGGAAGACGCACATTTATATGCAATGCGCTTATGCTTGGCATCGCACCTAATATTGTAATGAAATGGACTGGGCATTCAGACTACGCTGCAATGAAGCCATATATTGAAATTGCTGACAAAGCAAAAGAAACAGCAATGAGTTTGTTTAATAAGATATAAGTCCCTGTTTTAGTCCCTTATTTTTATAAACAGCTTAAAATCAGAATATAATGTGGAGCATGCGAGACTCGAACTCGCCACCTTTAGACTGCCAGTCTAACGCTCTAGCCAGATGAGCTAATACCCCGCGAAATAATAACGATGCAAAGATACATAGAAAATCAATACTACAAAGCTTTTGAGAAAGTTTTTTTCATGTGAACAAAAAATTTTATTTATCACTTTTGCATCAAAGAGTTACTGTTGCGTAAAATTGTTAACCAATAGTTGACCAAGTTTAATAGCACATAATAAGCAAATAGCCCCGACTTATCACAAGTCAGGGCTACCTAAATTTATAAATTTAAAGTTTTTATGAAAAATTATTGTTGTATCAATGCCTGTACACCATCGGCACAACAATAATCACAATAGTTACATAAACACACGTTCTAACTTAATTGTTCAAACAACATAAATTCTTTTTCCTTTTATGTTTGCCATATTACACAAAGGACAAAGGGAAAAACATTCAATGGATCTGCTACTCAAGCACCGGAAACAGAGAAGAACCAAAGGAATCTAACAAGACTTCAATGGCAAATATATTATAGACAAAAAATCACTATAAATTTATGTAACTAACCTCTGTTTATACAGAAGACTTCATTGGTGAGTTTACGATGTATTCAGCTAATGAATAACAACTATATGTCAAAAATGTACAGAATGGAAAGAAAAATTATACTGAAGCATCTTATAAAAAAGAATCATCGCTCAATCGGATGAAACCTGACATTATCCATATCAGCCCGGCAAAAAGCATGAAGGGAGAAATATACCGGAAATTCCTAGAAGAGAAAGAAATATTTATGTCCGCCAATAACGAACTCACCATAAATATAATCAAGGGTTGTATTTGACAACTCTGTGATTGACTAGGCAAAAAGAGGTGTAAAAGTTGTCTTAAACCTCCTCTATCGGCTTGGACCAAACTTCCTCTTTCGTTTCTTTACACATTACGGAAATAGTTCCTCCAACAAAATCCTTCACATATCCTTTGCGTTCAGCCAACATATCTTCAGCCATTCTAATAGCCTTAGCCTTATCCTTCAATGAAAATCCTTTATTAGCAAAATCAGTACCTTCTTTAAAATATATATCATAAGTTTCCATGGTATCATCTTTTTTAAATTCGAGTGGCAAAGATAAAATCTACAATTATTATGTACAAGAGATTTCTTAATTATTTTTCGAATATCGTCAAGAAACAATTTAACTAAAAAAAATCCCGACTTATCACAAGCCGGGAATTCATGTAAAAGCACTATTATAAATATACTAACTATTTCAAAATTTTACCATCTTCACCTAAGAACAATGTCTGTTCATGAGCATCACTTGTTAACACATTAATTTTATAAATACGGCTTCCATCAATGCCATAGGTCATAAAAGCCTGCTTTATCATAGCACCTTCCAGTGCAAGCCTGTCCATCACAGCTTCCGGCAAATCATTCATATAGATTTCTGAAAAAACCAATTTCTTAGATTGTTGAGGCTTTTCCACTACCGGAACCTCTACCGGAGCCGCTTGAGCAAAAGAAACAGACACGCCTAAAGTCATTACTAATACCAATGTTACTAATACCTTTTTCATAATTACTTTGTTTTTTATTCATTTTTACCGATAGCAATAAAACAAGAAACGTGCCATAAATCTGCGTTTCTCAATACTTCATTAAAAATCAAGCATATACATATTTACATATCCATTTTTAGAAGTGTAGATACCTGTTGACAACACTACAAAAGTGTGGAAAAAGTCCACAAAATCAGATTTTATACCGGCGAACAAAAAGTATAACCAAGCTGTTTTATCAACCTCATCAAAACATTTAAATGACCATGAAGAAAAGATACTATTCTATATGTGTGATATTATGGGTACTGATCACCACCTTGTCTGCTACCTCTCCCACTACATTTCATATAGCACTGAAAAAGATATATCCGCATGCCATGAACGTAAGTTGGAGCCAACAAGGGAATTATTATGTAGCCTCTTTTACTCAAAATGGTTTTGAAAAAAAAGTATGGATGAACGGTAATGCCCAATGGGTGATGACTAATACCAATTTACAAACTACAGATCAACTGGCACCTAATGTATATAATGATTTTACATTGAGTCCATACGCCATGTGGACTGCCACCAATGTAAATCTCATAGAATTTCCTAAACGAACCACTCTGTACGTAATTACTGTTAACCTAAACAATTCGTCGGCCACCAAACAATTATTCTACACTCTGAATGGCAGGCTAGTGCAAACACGAGACGTAAGTTATATCAATCCTACATTATTCCCCGGAATTTTTAATTTCTAATAGCCATGACACTAAACATTTCACCCCGGTTATTTGTTATTATATACATAAAATAACAAATACCATTATGACTGAACAGATAACCAACATTCCCGACAAAGGAAATAAAAAAAGAATAGTCATTGTCGGAGGAGGATTTGGCGGGTTAAAGATTGCACGCAAACTGAAAAGACAACACTACCAAGTTGTGTTATTGGATAAAAACAACTACCATCTTTTCCAGCCGTTACTTTACCAAGTAGCCACATCAGGCATCGAACCCAGTGCTATTTCATTCCCATTCCGCAAGATATTCAAAGGATACAAAGACTTTCATATCCGCATATGTGAAGTACAACAAGTACATCCTGAAGAACAACAAGTCACCACTTCCATCGGCAGTCTAAGCTACGACTATCTGATTATATCTACCGGATGCTATACCAATTATTTCGGCAACAACGAAATAGCTAAACGCACCATGTCCCTCAAGACCACAGCAGAAGCCTTGCATAATCGTAACCAAGTACTTGAAAGCTTTGAAAAAGCATTGAACACTAATGACTCCAAAAAGCGGGAGCAACTGATGACCTTCATTATAGTCGGCGCAGGAGCAACTGGTATTGAACTGGCAGGGGCACTAGCCGAAATGCGTAAATTCATCCTTCCGCACGATTATCCCGATCTAGACACCAGTACGATGAGAATCATATTAATAGATGGTGGTCCACGCTTGCTTTCCGCCTTCTCCCCCCAATCTTCCGAAGAAGTAAAAAAATACCTCACTCATTTGGGAGTAGAAATATTATTGAACCAACAAGTAAAAAATTACGAGAATAATATGTTAGTACTGGATGACGGGAATTTTATAGAATCAGCCAACGTTTACTGGGTAGCAGGCGTAAAAGCAAACAGTCTAGCAGGCCTTCCTGCCGAATGCTATGGTCCAGGCAACCGTTTGAGAGTGAATGAACACAATCAGATACAAGACTTTAAAAATATATTTGCTATAGGTGACACCGCACTAATGATTTCAGAAGAGTATCCTAAAGGACATCCGCAAGTTGTACAGCCTGCCATACAGCAAGCCATGAACTTAATAAAGAATCTGAGAAATATCGAAAAGGGCCAGCCGCTCATCCCTTTTAAATATTATAATAAAGGGTCTATGGCAACCATCGGGAGAAATAATGCAGTGGTAGAATTGCAAAAGATACGTTTCAGTGGATTTCCCGCATGGGCAGTATGGCTATTTATACACTTGATGAGCATAGTGGGGGTAAAAAACCGTTTATTTATTTTTATAGATTGGATGTGGAGTTATTTCACCTACGACCCATCCCTGCGACTTATCATCAAACCACAGCCTTCTAAAGAAGAGACAGAAAATAAAAGCAACGATAAATAAAGCTTCTTTATCGAGAAATCCCATAATTATAGAAACAATTTTCGAACTTGCCCGACTATCATTGAAACAAAGAGTATATCATGGTATCGGGCAAGGTTAACTCTTATTCTGGCAATTATAGCAACTATACTCCTTCATAGGACACGTCAACAATTGGCAAACGATTATAAACTAGCATTTTAAAGTAAAGGGATGAAAGGATCTACATTTTCAGGACGTTAAATTAATGTAAAAAAATGTTTCATTTCCCATCCCCCTTACCTCATTTTACTACTTTTGCGCACACTCAGCCTATAAATGTGCAAAAGTTATCATGGAACTAGAACAGAGTTTTATTGCTCTTATCGAGCAAAGTATAAAAACAAATTGGTATTTAAACGCTCTTACAGACTATAAAGGCATCACATTGCAATACAGAGATGTGGCCCGTAAAATAGAGAAAATACATATCTTGCTGGAAAATGCCGGCATTGAAAAGGGAGATAAAATAGCCATTTGCGGGCGTAATAGCGCTCATTGGACAGTAACTTACCTTGCCGTCATCACCTATGGTGCCGTAGTTGTACCTATTCTACATGAATTCAAAGCCGACCAGGTACACAATATTGTAAACCACTCTGAATCCCGCCTGTTGTTCGTAGGCGATCAGATATGGGAGAACTTGAATGAAGCAGCTATGCCTCATTTGGAAGGTATCATAGAATTGAAAGATTTTGGCGTACCCGTATCCCGTTCGGAAAAACTAGCTTATGCCCGCGACCATCTGAATGAGATATTCGGACACAAATTCCCCTGCCGATTCCGTCCTGATGATATTTCTTATGAAAAAGAAAAATCAGAAGACCTAGCCATCATTAATTACACTTCAGGTACTACCGGATATTCCAAAGGCGTGATGCTGCCCTATCGCAGCATACTCTCCAACGTACTCTACTGTAAAGAAAAAATAGGTCTGAAAGCAGGTGACAGCGTCGTATCCATGTTACCTTTGGGGCACGTATTCGGCATGACTTTCGATTTTCTTTACGGTTTCACAGCAGGCGCCCATCTATGGTTTCTTACCCGTATGCCATCACCCAAAATCATAGCCGAATCATTTGCGGAAATCCGCCCGCGCGTTATAGCCTGCGTACCACTGATTGTGGAAAAAATATTCAAGAAAAATATTCTTCCCAAAGTAGACAACAAATTAGGTAAACTGCTATTACATGTTCCCATCATCAGTGATAAGATAAAAGAACTTATCAAGCAGAAGGCGATGGAGGTTTTCGGCGGAAATTTCATCGAAATCATCATCGGAGGTGCTCCTTTCAATGCCGAAGTAGAAGCCTTTCTAAAAATGATAGATTTCCCATACACCATTGCATACGGAATGACTGAATGTGGTCCCATCATCTGCCATAGTCATTGGACAGAACTGAAATTGGCATCTTGCGGAAAAGTTGCCGCACGTATGGAAGCCAAAGTACTGTCTCCCAACCCATCAGCCATTGCGGGTGAACTGGTATGCCGTGGAGCCAACCTGATGTTGGGCTATTATAAGAACGAGGAAGCGACACGGCAAGTCATTGACACTGAAGGATGGTTGCATACAGGTGATATGGCGACAATAGATGAAGACGGAAATGTTTTCATCAAAGGACGTTGCAAAAACCTGTTACTCACTTCTTCCGGACAAAACATTTATCCGGAAGAAATAGAGTCCAAGCTAAACAATATGCCATACGTATCAGAGTCACTGATTATTCTGCAACAAGATAAACTGGTGGGCCTAATCTATCCGGATTCCGATGATGCTTTTGCTCACGGCTTGAACCAATCAGACCTTGTACGAGTAATGGAAGAAAATCGCCTTGAACTGAACAAACAATTACCGGCATTTTCCCAAATAGCCCGCTTCAAGCTATATCCTGAGGAATTTGAAAAAACAGCCAAGAAAAGTATCAAGCGCTTCTTGTACCAAGATATAAAAGAATAAATCAAGGATGTATCAAAAGTAAAATGGCGTATCATTTTGCTAGTAGGAGCTAGGTTCGCTCACCCTAAAATAGTTTGCTTATGCATTTGGGCAGACAAACCCTGCCCCTACAGCTGACGACATGATAGCACGATCGGACTTTTGATACACTCACACCCCGTATGTATAAGGGTACACATACGGTATTATTTACATATCCTATTTACAAAAGTTCAGATAATTCGTTCTGCACACGTCCTGCCACTTCTTCCATAGGCACTTCACACCCCAATTCTTTCTGTAATGAAGTAACCCCTTTATCCATGAATCCACAAGGATGGATATAACTGAAATAACGCAAATCCGTATTTACATTCAGCGCCAATCCATGCATTGTCACAAAATGACTGCTTCTCACTCCTATTGCACAGATTTTCCGTTCCTGCGGAGTTCCCGTTGCCAGCCATACTCCGGTTGCTCCCTTCACTCGCCCAGCCTCGATGCCATAAGATGCGCAGACCCTGATCACCGCTTCTTCCAACACATGAATATATTCCTTCAACCCCAAATGATAATCCTCCAAATTCAAGATAGGATAACAAACCAATTGTCCGGGACCATGATAAGTAATATCCCCTCCTCGATCAATATGATAAAGGGTGGCACCAATCATTTTCAATTGCGCCTCCCCCAACAACATATTCGTCTCCTTTCCACTCTTGCCTAATGTATAGACATGCGAATGTTCTACAAAGATAATTCTATTTTCATACGTTTTTCCCACTTGTTTAGCTTCCACCACGGCATTAAATAATTCCGTCTGCCGCTCCCAAGCCTCAGAGTAGGGAACTAATCCCCAATTTTCAATTTTCATGATACCTCCCAGTTTTAAATGTAAAATAGGATAGGGTTCGCCCGATGCGTCTTTTGCATCCCTGCCAATAACCCGAAATCCAAAATGGCTATAAAAGCCGGACGCTTTCTTATTCTGTTCGTTTACATCGACATAACGTACATGGCAATGTTCCAAAGCATAACGTATCAATTGTTTTCCTATTCCCGTACCTATGGCACGCGGGTGAACAAAGAGCATTTCAAGCATAGTTCCATTAATGCCCATGAATCCTTCTATACCAGCATTGTCACGAATCATGTAAAGCGGCATACTATGAAGATAAACACTCCATACCAGTGGTTTTAACTTCTGAATATATGCTTCAGGTATGAAATGATGAGTAGCACGCACCGAAGCTTCCCATAAACAGGTCAATTCATCAAAGTCATCGGGTGTAGGTTGAATAATTTGATACATATTACTTTTTTCTGCAAAGGTGGGATAATTATTGTATATTTGCAACCCCAATCAAAAGAAAGAATATGTTGTCGTACATCAATGATTTTCCAATGGAGTTCCGCGACTATATCGCAAGTGAAATTATCCCACAATACGCTGATTTTGACAAAGCACATCGTGTAGATCATGTATTGAAAGTTATAGCAGAAAGCCTCAAATTGTCTCAATATTATGACGTAAACCGCATGATGGTGTATGTTATTGCCTCCTACCATGATCTGGGACTCTGTGAGGGACGAGAGTTCCATCATCTCATTTCAGGGAAAATACTATGGGCGGACAAGAAATTAAGGAAATGGTTCCCTGAAGAGCATATTTTGATTATGAAAGAGGCAGTAGAAGATCACCGTGCATCCAACAAGCATGTCCCTCGTAGCATTTATGGCAAAATTGTAGCGGAGGCCGACCGTATTATTGATCCGGACATTACCTTGAGACGGACGGTACAATATGGTCTTTCCAACTATCCCGAGCTAGACAAAGAAAAACAATACATACGTTTTCTGGCACATCTGAAAGAAAAGTATGCTGAAGGTGGTTATTTAAGATTATGGATACCTCAATCAGCCAATGCTGTACATCTGCAAGAATTACGACAACTGATAGCCGATGAGGAAGAACTTCATAAAGTATTTGAAAAGATCTATTCACAGGAAACAGAAACGATACAGAATTTAGAAAATATCCCTATATTTGTCCGGAACAAAAAAAATAACAGTATATGAAAAAGCTGGTTCTATCCATTTCTATGTTTCTGATTGCCGCTACTACCTTTGCGCAGTCCGAAGTGGTAACAGATAGTATTCCGCCCATTTCATTGGATGGTTACAAGAATTTTAACGGATTTATGCTGGATATGGGTTCCATGATTGTGGCCCCTCTCCCTCTGATAGCCCCGCAACTTTATTATCAGCCTTACAACAATAATACAATTGCGAATTACAATGAAATATTCCGTCCCAATATGAATATCATTTATGACAGAGGGTCTTACAACCATGTATTTACCCCCATGTATCCGGGAATGGGAATCTATGGATTCGGAACAATGTCAATGCCTCCTACCTTACAAAGTGCAACCTTTAAATTGAAAAACGGATTACACATAACCACATACGGTGAATATGACGCTGACGGGAACAAAGTACGAAATCCAAGCGCATTGTCTTGGGAAAGAAATAATTTCAATGGAGCTTTCGAAATGAAATCAGAAAATGGGAACTTCGGAATACGAATAGAAGTACAAAGAGGGAGAAACAATCCTTTTTAAATTATAAACTAAAAAATGGAAAAATGAAAAGCAGCCATGCAAAACAAAATCTCCGCACGGCTGCTTTTTTATTTATTTTTAATTCAATCACAACTTTCTCCAATTCAGACTCAAGCTGTTCAACACTACACTGACAGAACTACATGCCATGGCAGCACTAGCAATCATCGGGTTAAGCAAAATACCATATAGTGGGAACAGAATACCTGCCGCCACTGGAATGCCTATCAAATTATAGATAAATGCCCAAAAAAGATTCTGATGGATCAACCGTACAGTTTTATAGGAAAGCTTAAAAGCTTTGGGTAACAACAACAAATCCGAAGTCATTAACGTAACCATCGCTACATCCATGGCAATATCTGTACCTTTACCCATCGCAATACTTACATTGGCACGGGCCAACGCCTGCGAGTCATTAATGCCATCGCCTACCATAGCTACGACTCTTCCTTCAGCCTGTAACTCTTTAATAACATTCTCCTTATCGGCCGGCAAAGCATCCGAAATAAAACGATTCGCATCAATTTCTCCGGCCACATTCTGTGCAGTAAGATGACCGTCACCGGTCAACAATACAATATACTTTCCACTCTCCTTCAATTGTTTGACCGCTTGTCTGGAAGTATCTTTTATTTTATCACTAATAGCGATAACCGCCAGCAATGTATTTCCCTCGCCAAAATAGACCAAACTCTTGCCACTCTTCTCATAATCCTCCACCATCCCTTTCAACAAGTCGGAAATTCCCGCTCCAAAATCTTTCAGTAACCGATGGCTTCCTGCCCAAAAAGTTTTATTTCCACGGGTCACCACAATCCCCCGTCCTGTCCGGCTCTCAAAAGAATCAATGATTGCCGGCTTCTCACCTTCCTTTTTCAAAGCCTCGACAATAGCCAAAGCCAACGGATGTTCCGATTTCAATTCAGCAGCATACAGAATTCCCTTATGCTCGTTCTGCCATCCGGCATCATGCAACCAGCCGGTCACCACAGGGCGCCCCTCAGTTACAGTACCCGTTTTATCAAGTACCACTGTATCCACTTTCCGCATCTGCTCCAAAGCTACTGCATCCTTTATTAAAATATGTGATTCGGCCCCTTTACCAATTCCTACCATCAATGCAGTTGGAGTAGCAAGTCCCAAGGCACACGGACAGGCAATAACCAAAACAGACACTGCTGAAAGCATAGCGTAGGAAAAGTCATCCGCTCCACCTGCCACTATCCAAATAAAGAAAGTAAAAACAGCCACAGCAAGAACAACAGGAACAAAAACCGCTGTCACTTTATCCACAATACGCTGGACCGGAGCTTTAGACCCCTGTGCTTCCTGCACCATGCGGATAATCTGTGCCAACACCGTATTTTTCCCCACCTTTTGAGCAGTCATAATAAATGCACCATTCTGATTGATAGTGCCAGCCAGCACCTTATCACCCTGCTTTTTCTCTACAGGAATAGGTTCACCGCTTATCATGCTCTCATCTATAAAGGTATTTCCTCCGACAATGACTCCATCCACCGGAATTTGCTCGCCGGGACGGACGCTCACCTTATCGCCGACCTGGAGGTCGGCGATCAAGATATCCTCTTCCCTGCCGTCTTTCACCACACGGGCCGTCCGAGGTTGTAATCCCATCAGTTTACGAATAGCTGTGGAAGTTTTTCCTTTTGCTTTCTCTTCCATCAGTTTGCCAACCAATACGAAAGCTATTATAACAGTGGCAGCTTCATAATATACATGAGGTTCCAATCCGCGGCTGTACCAAAATTCGGGATAGAACGTATTAAACAAACTGAACAAAAATGCGATGGAGGTGCTAAGTGCCACCAACGTATCCATATTACTGGTACGCTGAAGCGTCTGTTTCCAGGCATTCATATAGAAAGAACGCCCCGAATATAAAATAACAGGAAGTGAAAGCAACAGCATCCACCAGTTTACTCCCGGAACATTCATCAGAAACATCCCCAAAACAGCTACCGGTAAAGCAAAAATCCAAGCAACGATAGTCTTCCGCTTCAACAGTCCGTAATAAGATTGCTCCGCTTCCTCTTGCTCCTGTACAGAGTTATCCTCATCTATTATCAAATCAAAACCTATTTTCATCACAGCCTCTTTCAGTTGTTGCGGAGACACAATATCCGGATTATAAGTCACCGCCAAAGTAGCCGTCGCCAAATTAACCGATGCATTTTCCACGCCTTCTTGCTTCCTTACAATTTTCTCCACGTTGCCGGCACATGCCGCACAATGCATTCCCGTAACGGGATATAGTTTTTTTGTCATATCGTTCATATTCATTTCTTTACTTATTTATTATAGCTTATCAACGGACAAATTTAGCAAAAAGTTCATGCAATCTTGTTGCAAACAGATAAATATATTTTCGCTTTTTAGATGGACATTTCACGAAGTTATTCTATATTTGTGGAGAAAGTTAGGATAAGTAATCCATGCAAATAAACAAAAAGTTATGAAAAAAAGAAATCTCGTATTGTCTGTTATGGCAACTTGCCTTGTATCCTGCTTTTTATTATCGGGATGTAATGGACAAAAACAAATTGATAGTGAAACAGTGAAGACTGTAAAGGTGGAAGAACAAGCCCATTTACAAGATGACACAGTCTCTCCCACCTGTCAGATTACTATTGATTATAGTTATTTAGCAAAATCTGATGCTGCGGATAGCATAGTACAACGCATCAACCGCACCATACAAGCCCACATTTTGGGAAAAGAATATACCCGGATGAATCCGGAAGTCGCTGTAGATTCTTTTAAAAATACCTACATTAACAACTACCGCAAAGATGTGAACGAGTTCTATCAGGAAGATATAAAAAATGGAACTCCCAAAGACGAACTTCCCACATGGTACAATTATGAATACGGACTGACCACCTATTTCAGCGAAGGCAAAGAAGGCATTCTGAATTTCATTGCAGAAACTTTTGAATATACAGGCGGAGCACATCCCAACTCATGGAACAAATGGATGAACTTCGAAAAAAATACCGGCAAACTACTTGCTTTGAAAGATGTATTTATGGCAGGGTCGGAAAAACCGATAAGTGACATGCTGCTGGAAGAACTGATAACAGAAATGGCTACCCGTTTGGAAGACAGCTCCATTACCTCACTGGAAGGACTTCAGAATGCAGGCATCTTGAATTCTACCAATATGTATGTACCCGACAATTTCTTGTTAGAAAAGGAAAAAGTATCTTTCCTGTATAACAAATATGATATCGCTCCCTATGCTGTAGGAATCATCACCCTTTCTTTACCCTACACATCGGTAGAAAAATATATGATACATTAAATAACGATTTTAAGTATAGAATGGAATTAATACTGAAATATTTCCCTAACCTCAGCGAACAGCAGAAAACACAGTTTGCCGCATTGTATGATTTATACACGGATTGGAATAGCAAAATCAATGTAATCTCACGCAAGGATATCGCTAATCTGTACGAGCATCATGTATTGCACTCGCTAGGCATAGCCAAAGTGATAAACTTCACCCCTGATACCCAAATTATGGACTTGGGCACAGGGGGCGGTTTCCCAGGTATCCCTTTGGCCATCTTATTCCCTGAAGTCCAATTTCATCTGGTGGACAGTATCGGAAAGAAAGTGAAAGTAGCTACAGAAGTAGCCAATGCTATCGGACTGAAGAATGTCACTTTCCGTCATTGCCGCGCTGAAGAAGAAAAAAGAAAATTCGACTTCGTAGTAAGTCGTGCTGTCATGCCTTTGGGCGATTTAATAAAAATTATCCGTAAAAACATCAGACAAGAACAGCATAACGTCCTGCCCAACGGGCTGATTTGCCTGAAAGGCGGAGAGTTGGAACAAGAAACAATGCCCGTGAAGCACAAAACAATGCTTTATGATCTGAAAGATGAATTCACAGAAGATTTTTTTAAAACTAAGAAAGTGGTTTATGTAACCATCAACGGTTAATAACTATAGATAAAAGAACAATGAAAATAAAGAAATTTGAATTCAATATGTTTCCGGTAAACTGCTATGTGTTATCGGACGAAACGAAGGAAGCCGTCATTATTGATGCCGGTTGCTTTTATGAAGAAGAAAAGCAAGCCTTAAAAAGATATATTGACAGCAATAACCTGACAGTGAAACATTTATTGAATACGCACCTCCATCTGGACCATATTTTCGGCAACCCATTCCTGTTACAAGAATACGGACTAAAAGCCGAAGCAAATCAAGCGGATGAATTTTGGCTGGAACAAGCCCCGGCACAATCACGTATGTTTGGCTTCCAATTGCCCGAAGCACCCGTGCCATTAGGAAAATATATCTTTGATGGAGATATCATTACTTTCGGCAATACCCAACTGGAAGCTATCCATGTGCCGGGTCATTCGCCGGGAAGTATTGTTTATTACTGCAAAGAAGACCACTGTATCTTCAGCGGTGATGTATTGTTCCAAGGAAGTATAGGACGTGCAGACCTTACAGGAGGTAATTTCGACGAACTTCGCGAACATATATGCAGTCGTTTGTTTGTACTTCCCCCCGACACGGTAGTCTATCCTGGTCATGGAGACCCGACCACTGTGGGAGCAGAAAAAGCGAACAACCCTTTTTTCCGATAAGATAAAACTTAAAATTTAACTTATATACTACTACCATGAAAACAGATTTATTAGCAGACCGACATATCGGTATACAGGAAGAAGACCTTCCCGTTATGTTGGAAAAGATTGGCGTAAAGAGTCTTGATGAACTGATTAACAAAACAATTCCGTCCAAAATCCGTTTGAAAGAACCTCTGCCACTGGCTGCTCCCATGACGGAACGGGAGTTTGCAGAGCACATTACCGAACTAGCTTCACAAAACAAGATTTATACCTCCTATATAGGTATGGGTTGGTATGATAGTATTACTCCGGCGGTCATTCAACGCAATGTATTCGAGAATCCTGTGTGGTACACCTCGTACACTCCTTATCAAACCGAAGTTTCACAAGGACGTTTGGAAGCATTGATGAACTTCCAGACTGTCATATCCGACCTCACAGCCATGCCATTGGCAAACTGCTCATTGCTGGATGAATCTACCGCCGCTGCCGAAGCCGCCACCATGATGCATGGACTTCGCACCCGCGACCAACAAAAAAGCGGAGCCAATGTATTGTTTGTGGATGAAGAGATTTTCCCACAGAATCTGGCAGTCATCCAAACCCGCGCCCTTCCGCAAGGCATGAAGATCCAAGTAGGAAATTACAAGGAATTGGTATTTACTCCGGAAATTTTTGCCTGCATCCTGCAATACCCCAATGCCAGCGGTAGCGTAGAAGACTATCGTGAGTTTGTGGAAAAGGCACATGCTGCCCATTGTAAAGTAGCCGTGGATGCTGATATCATGAGTTTGGCATTATTAGTTCCTCCCGGCGAATGGGGAGCAGATATCGTATTCGGAAGTACCCAGCGCCTGGGTATCCCCTTGTTCTACGGAGGTCCGTCCGCAGCCTACTTCGCTACACGTGACGAATATAAACGCAATATGCCGGGACGTATCATCGGCTGGTCTAAAGACAAATATGGCAAACTGGCCTACCGTATGGCTTTACAGACCCGTGAGCAACATATTAAACGCGAAAAAGCAACTTCCAACATCTGCACCGCACAGGCATTACTGGCTACAATGGCCGGCTTCTATGCCGTTTATCATGGGCAGGAAGGTATCAAAAATATAGCAAAACGCATTCATAGCATTACCACCTGGTTGAACAAAGCCCTAACCCGCTTGGGATATGTACAGCATAATGAATTATTCTTTGACACCCTGCGTTTCAGTCTGCCCGACCATGTTTCGGCTCAGAAGCTGCGTACCATCGCATTGAGTAAAGAAGTAAACCTCCGTTACTATGATAATGGCGATGTAGGTTTCAGCATTGATGAAACCACCGACCTGAAAGATGTAAACCTGTTACTTTCCATCTTCTCCATTGCTGCCGAAGAAACCGTTCAAGAAGTGACAGACATTCCCGAAGCATCCTCACTGAATCGTGAACTACGCCGCCGTACTTCCTTCCTCACCCATGAGGTATTCAACAAGTATCATACTGAAACCGAAATGATGCGTTATATCAAACGTTTGGAACGTAAAGATATCTCATTAGCACATTCCATGATTTCATTGGGTTCTTGTACCATGAAACTGAATGCCGCTTCGGAAATGCTCCCACTCAGCAACTTAGGCTGGATGGCTATACACCCGTTAGCACCTGAGGATCAAACAAAAGGCTATCAGACACTACTTAATAACCTAAGCGAGCAGTTGAAGGTTATTACCGGATTTGCAGGAATCACTTTGCAACCTAATTCAGGTGCAGCAGGAGAGTATACAGGACTTCGCATCATCCGCGCTTATCTGGAAAGTATCGGACAGGGACACCGCAACAAGATATTAATTCCGGCATCAGCCCACGGTACGAATCCGGCTTCAGCCATTCAATGCGGATATACCACGGTGACTTGCGCCTGTGACGATAAAGGTAATGTAGACGTAGAAGATTTACGTGCAAAAGCAGAAGCCAACAAGGATGATCTGGCTGCATTAATGATTACCTATCCGTCCACTCATGGTATCTTTGAACCGGAAATTGCAGAAATTTGTAAAATTATTCATAAATGCGGAGCACAGGTTTACATGGATGGTGCAAATATGAATGCACAGGTAGGTCTGACCAATCCGGGTACCATCGGTGCTGATGTATGCCATTTGAATCTGCATAAGACTTTTGCCAGCCCTCACGGTGGTGGCGGTCCCGGTGTAGGTCCCGTTTGTGTAGCCGAACATCTGGTCCCGTTTCTTCCAGGACATCAAGTTTGGGGTAACAGTGCCAATCAGGTTTCTTCAGCTCCATACGGTAGCGCAGGAATCCTGCCTATTACTTACGGTTATATTTGCATGATGGGCGCCGAAGGTCTGACCAATGCCACCAAGACTGCCATTCTGAGCGCCAATTATCTGGCAGCCTGCTTCAAGGATACCTACGGTATTGTATATACCGGTGCTACGGGCTTTGTGGGCCATGAAATGATTTTAGATTGCCGCTATCTGCATGACGAAACCGGTATCAGCGAAAATGACATCGCCAAGCGTCTGATGGACTATGGCTATCATGCGCCCACCCTTTCTTTCCCGGTTCATGGAACATTGATGATTGAACCGACTGAAAGTGAAAGTTTATGGGAACTGGATAATTTCGTCACTGTGATGCAAACCATCTGGCAGGAAATTCAAGAAGTGAAGAATGGCAGTGCCGATAAAGAAGATAATGTATTGGTCAACGCCCCGCATCCTGAATATGAAGTGGTGGCCAATGAATGGAATCACAGCTACAGCCGCGAGAAAGCCGCTTATCCTATCGAATCGGTACGTGATAACAAATTCTGGATCAATGTAGCCCGGGTAGATAATACATTAGGTGACCGCAAACTGTTGCCTACCCGTTATGGTAAGTTTGAATAAAAAAGCATTGTACTAAAAAGAAGAAGAGAGGATCAAAACTCAGTTTTTGAAAATATGAATTTATAATTTGAAATTTGAGCATCCTAAAAAACTAAAGAAAGGGTCGTATCATTAGTCAATACAGAGCTTGATACGAC
>ERZ810286.36-NODE-36-length-59915-cov-7.48289_pt1 | contig 59915 bp, 64 predicted proteins | sample MGYA00520485_ERZ810286 | MGnify/ENA primary metagenome ERZ810286 (study PRJEB31588, sample SAMN03399887) | human gut metagenome | study: EMG produced TPA metagenomics assembly of the PRJNA231909 data set (A prospective, longitudinal analysis of the...
CAAAATATAACAGTTATTAAATTCCCTAAAACAGGTGAAATCTCAATCGGAATTTATGCAAGGAGATAATTATGGATAAAATAAAAAAGAACATTGTTTTTTACATTCTATTGATTATAGATTTCTATGTCATTCCTTGCTTTATAAAAGACACAGGAAGTGCAATGATTATTATGTTAATGATTATTCCTCTGATATGTTTAGTAACGTCTATTTTTTATGGAATTAGGAATGGTTTTGATTTTTGGTATATTTTAATTGTAGCAATTATATTTATGCCATCTATATTTATGTTTTATAACTCAACTGCATGGGTTTATATAGTTGGATATACAGTTATTGCATTACTGGGGAATTTAATAGCATTACCATTAAGAAAAAGATAAATTTGAATTTTGGGGTACATACCGATATGGAAATTATAGAAATCAAAGAGAATAAAAAACAATTTCTCCCCTTATTACTGTTAGCCGATGAACAAGAGAGCATGATAGACCGATATATTGATAGAGGAACGATGTATGTATTAGTCGATAATGGGGTTAAATGCGAGTGTGTAGTAACCGACGAGGGCAAAGGCATTCTTGAAATTAAAAATATTGCAACTGCGCCAGAATATAAGGGCAAAGGTTACGGCAAGGCACTAATTGACTTTGTTGCTGCGAAATATAAAGGGAAGTATTCGATACTACAAGTTGGTACAGGGGATAGCCCGTTGACCGTTCCATTTTATGAAAAATATGGTTTTGCCCGCTCACACAGCATTGAAAATTTTTTTATTGATAACTATGACCACCCTATTTTTGAAGGTGGGGTTCAACTAACAGATATGATTTATTTACAGAAAAAAATATAAATTTTAAGAGAAGGGATGTATTATGAATATAGGATTTTGGTCATGTATAAATTTGGCTATACTATTTGTAATTATAGGTGTGTTGTTTGCGATTTTTAAGGAAAAAGCAGCAAAATTTGTTTCAGGATTTAATTCGTTTTCTAAAGAAGAACAGGCATTGTATGATAAAGCTCAGATCTCTCGTGATATAAGAAATCAGTGCTTTATATGGGCTGTTATAATGTTGGCAGGCGCATTATTATCCTGCTTTTTAACCCCATATATGGCTATACCAATCTATATTATTTGGTTAGTTCTGTTTTTTAGGGAAGTCCACTTTGATAATCATAAAGCGTTTGAAAAATATTTGTTAAAGTAAATTCCAGTTTGCAGGTATGAAAAATTTAGATTTAACAAAGAAGAAAGTGCAGCTGACTTTTTTTCTTTACGCAAAGGAATTGGGAAGCGGTCAGGAGAAAAGACATTTATAAATCTAAGAAAACAAAAAGAACGGAAATCGCTTCGTGGATACTCATAGCGGTGGTGGTACTTGCATTGCTGTCGCCTTTTATTTACCGGAAGTTTCTGGTGCAGGATTCCGTAACGGAATACAAAGAACTGTGGGTCATAACGAAAGGTACAGCAAGGGAAGCCGACAGCGGGTACAATTAAAAAATGAATTTCGAGGAGAAAAATATGCGGTTAGCGTTGGTTCAAATGCCGAATTACGGCAGTGTAGAAGTGAATTTAAGTAAAAGTCTGCGGGCTATTGAAGCGGCGGCAGAACAGGGCGCTGACCTTGTACTGTTCCCGGAGGTGCAGTTGACGGAATTTTTTCCGCAGTATCCAGGACAGGATATGCGTAAGTATGCGGTAACAATTACGGGAGAATCGGTGAAAAAATTCTGCGACACATGCAGGAAAAATAAGATTTCGGCAGTGCCGAATCTATATCTTCTCGAAAACGGAAAGACATATGATGCAAGCATTTTTATAGATAAAAACGGTGAAGTAAAAGGCGTGCAGAAAATGGTGCATGTAGCGCAGGCGGAGCAGTTTTACGAGCAGGATTATTATACGCCGTCCGATGAGGGATTCCGGATTTTTGATACGGAATATGGAAAAATTGGCATTGTCGTATGCTTCGACAGACATTACCCGGAGAGCATACGCACAGAAACCTTGCAGGGAGCGGATTTGATTCTGATACCGACAGTCAATACAAAAGCAGAGCCGTCACAGATGTTTGAGTGGGAACTCCGGGTGCAGGCATTTCAGAACAGTGTTATACTGGCAATGTGCAACCGTGTCGGTGTAGAAGGGAATATGCATTTTTCGGGAGAGTCCATTGTCGTTAATGCGAAGGGAGAAATTCTTGTAAAAGCAGATGATACGGAGCAGATTTTATACGCGGATATAGATATGCAGGAAGCTTTAAAAATAAGAAATGAAAAACCGTATACACAGCTTAGAAGAACGGAGTTTTATTTATAAATTCCGGGATTTACCAAATTATATAAAATAAAAAACAATGGAGAACAACACAATGAGCAAAGCAGTTATTTACTATTCATTAACAGGAAATACAAAAGAAGCCGCCAAAGAGATTGCAAGAAAACTGGGCGCAAAATTATTTGAGATCGATTTGGCAAAGCCATTGCCGCGAAAACCGGCGGCGAAAATGCTTGTCGGCGGAATGCAGTCCACATTCGGAAGAACACCGAAAATAAAAGGCGTTCCCGATAATATAGATTATTACGATGAAATCATATTGGGAATGCCGATATGGGCGGGCTTACCGGCAGCTCCGGTCAATACCTTTATCAAAAAGTACGGAGTGGCGGATAGAATAAATGCGGTCTTTACATTCAGTGGCGGCGGGGACAACGACAGATGTATTGTGCAGTTGTCAAAGAAACTTAAAAATTTAAAAAGTGAAGTCGCCCTCGCAGACCGTCACAGTGATAAGGCAAAGGATAATAAGGAAAAGCTGGAACAGTTTGTAAAAGATATTAAGTAAGCAGTCTTTCTGAATCAGGGGAGATTTTTAGGGCAGTGTGTATTCCCGGATACGTGCTGTACATTCTGGTGTGTGTCTATGGAATAAACGGCGCACGGGTACTGTAAATGTAATAAAAGAAAAAAGGCGGTTCCGTATAGATAAAATGTCTATGCGGCGCCGCTTTTATTATACATAAAAAGCATACCACCATATGCACAATAGATATTGGGCATTCCAAAAGAAAGCTCATTATAATAAAAGTGTGAAATTTAAGTAAAAAGCTTGACTTAAAGTGAACTTTAACTATTACACTGAAAAAAAGATGGAGGTGAAGTGTGAATAATCCTTAAATTAAAGATTATTCACACAGCAGTTTTGTAACGCAGGCATCACAAAACTGTACTTATCGCAGAACTGAATGGATTCAGTTCGCGATTCCTCTGGCATTAAAAATGCCTGTGGAATAGGAGAAGTGTGAATAATACTTATATTATAGATTATTCACACGGCGAATTGCTTCCGGGCGAAAGCAATTCACCAGACAAAATCGCTCGGCAAAGGAGTATGCTATGAAAAAAACAAAAACACTGATAATCACGGCGGCGGCGGTTTCTATGCTTGCGCTGGCTGCGTGTACACAGAATGTAACAGAAGATAAAAATGTGCAGGACGATATTACGGGCGAAAGTGTTTCATATATTTTTATTACGGATCTGCATCTGGATACATCAGAGGATGCGCAGACGGCGGCATACCGCCAGTTGAATGCAGTTGTAGATGTTGTAAATAATACAGATATTGATTTTGTATGCGTTGGTGGAGATTTATACAATGGACGGGATGCAGAACAGGACGGAAAGCAGAAGGCAATGGATAAAATTGAGTCGGTTTCTGAAATCCTTGAAGAATGTGACAAGCCTGTTTTTATTTTAAAAGGAAATCATGACGACAACAGTTTTTCAGCGCAGGAAGACGGAAATCTGCTGTTTGATGCGGATTACATTATTAACCGTGAGGAATGGTATTCGGTTACGATGGCACATTTTCCGCAATATGCTGCAAAATATCAGAATGGATATTATTATTATGACCTGCCGGGAAAGAATACGCGTGTAATCTGCCTGAATATGAGTGACAGCGATGATACGGTAACGGACGGAAAGCAGGCGCAGATGGGAATGTATTTTTACGGTTATTCGGATGAACAGATTGACTGGCTGCTGAATACGGCAATGGCAAGACAGGACTGTAACTATTTGTTTATGAGTCATGACGCATTTGATTATCCGGAAGGATATGGAGAAGGGGGAAACCGTGATACATTGCAGCAGATTTTAAAGGCTGCATATACGCATACGCCCTTTGAATCCGGTGCGTTTGAAAAAGATTTTTCTCACTGGACTGGAAATGTTGTGCTGTATAATAGCGGACATCTTCATATGGAACGTGCTGTGCGGGACGAAGAAACAGGAGGACTTCCGATTTTAAATACACAGGCATCCCTGTTTTCGCAGAGCCGTGGCTGGCAGTTTGACAAGGGTTACACAATGGCAAAAGACCGTGAAAAAGATACGGCGACTGAAGCCCTGTTTAATGTAGTTATCAGCACCGGCGATAAGATTCAGATTGTGCGGTTCGGTGCAGGCGAAGATTATGAATTACAGTAAAACTATTAAAAACTTGTCAAACAGAATGATGACACAGGGAAGCCGTAAATTTAAGAAGTAATTCGGACAGCGTATTACAGAATGAAAACCCGGCAGAGTTTTTAATGTATCAGATACATTGAAAGCTTTGCCGGGTTCAATTTATTAATTTATCAATTTTTAAAATGTGCAATAACGATTAGAGTGTTTCCGGTTCCGGATAATCGACACCGAAAGTTTCAACCGTAACCGTCTTCATAACCTGAGGATTGCGTGGTCTGTCGCTCCAGTCCGTATCGGTTTCGGCAATCTTATTTAAGACGTCAACGCCTTCTGTGAGCATGCCGAATGCCGCATACTGTCCGTCTAAGTGCGGTGCGTTTTCATGCATAATGAAAAACTGTGAACCGGCAGAATCAGGGTGCTGTGCACGCGCCATGGAAAGAACACCCTTTGTATGCTTTAAGTCATTCTGGAAACCGTTGATGTTAAATTCACCTTTGATAGAATATCCCGGACCGCCCATGCCGGAACCTTCCGGGTCGCCGCCCTGAATCATGAAACCTGCAATAATTCTGTGGAAAATTAATCCGTCATAAAAGCCCTTCTTTACAAGGCTGATGAAGTTGTTGACAGTGTTTGGTGCAACTTCCGGATAAAGCTCGGCTTTCATAATATCGCCATTTTCCATTGTAAATGTAACAACTGGATTTTGATTTGCCATAATAATAATTCCTTTCTGAATATCAAGTATATTCGTTATTGTATCCAGTCATTGCATAAAAGTCAACGTAAATTTTTTGCAAATGTACTATACAATGTATCAAAAAATGTGCTATAATACGACACAAAATGAAATAAGTGGAAAAAGGTATTTTGACACTCATATCAATATATAGAAAATGGAGAAAGAATAAAATGAAGGAAAAAATTATTACATTTGGTGAAATTATGCTGCGTCTTTCACCGGAAAACAGTGAGCGTTTTACACAGTGTCATTCGTTTGAAGCCGTATACGGCGGCGGAGAAGCCAACACAGCCGTTTCTTTATCCAACTTTGGTGTGGATGCGGCTTATGTAACTAAGCTTCCAAAACATGCAATCGGTCAGAGTGCAGTCAATGCACTGCGTCAGTACGGTGTGGACGTCAGTAAGATTGTCCGCGGCGGCGACCAGATTGGTATTTATTTTCTGGAAAAGAAGACCAGCCAGAGACCATCAAACGTTATTTATAATAGAAGCGGTTCAGCAATTGCACTGGCAGAAGAAAGTGATTTTGACTGGGATGCCATTTTTGAAGATGCAACATGGTTCCATTTTTCAGGAATCACACCGGCAATCAGCGATACACTGGCTAAGGTCTGCTTAACAGCCTGCAAAAAAGCAAAAGAAAAGGGAATGACTGTCAGCTGTGACTTAAATTACAGAAGCAAGCTCTGGAGCGGTGAAAAGGCAAACAAGGTTATGACAGAAATCTGCCAGTATGTAGATATCTGTATTGCCAATGAAGACGATGCGATTGGTATTTTCCAGCTTGAGCCGGTCGGAGAAGGCACAGAAAAGAACGAGTACATTGCAAAAGAACTCATGAAGCGTTTTCCGTTTAAAATGGTGGCAGCAGTTTGGCGTACAGAAACTTCTATCACAACCTTTAAGTTACAGTCTATGATTTATACAGACGGAAAGGCTTACTACAGCAAAGAATATTTCATGCACATCTTAGATTATATCGGTGCGGGCGATGCGTTCTGCGCAGGTCTGATTTATGCCTGCTTACAGAAGTACGATGCTCAGAAAATGGTTGAATTTGCAAATGCAGCCAGCTGCTTAAAGCATACCGTAAGCGGTGATTTTAACCTTGTTACGGCAGATGAAGTCAGCCAGCTCGCATTTTCTGAAAGCGGAAACGAAGTACAAAGATAAAAAAATTTTATAAACTGACATCAACGCTTGAAGCGTCAGCGGGTGCGCAGCCGGTATCAGCCGTAACCGCAACATCAATGACGATTCCGGGTGCCGTCGTATCAGAGGAGAATGAGGAATTAGATTCGTTATTCTCCTCTGTTTGTTTTTTATACGGTGTTATGGCATTTGCGGCATCGGCGCGTTCCTCGGCTTTGCGGGCGCGTTTTTTCTTTTTAAGCTGTTTGGACGTCAAAGCGGCTTTTTTCTTTGCACCGCAGGATTCTTCAATCTGTTTTTTCTGACGGAGCTGCTGTTCCTTTTTTAAACGGCTGATTTTTAAAGTCCCTTTATTTTCAATCGCATCGGCAATTTTTTGGGCTTCGGCAATGGCTGTTTTTCCTGCATCTGAATTTTTCATGGCGTTGGCATCGGCGCGTGCGGCACGGATAATGCCGGCAACCTGTGCCGGGGATTTGGCATTTGCCATGCGGATCAGATACCCCTGTGCGGTCATGTTCTTTTTAACGACAATTTTACCGGACTGCGTAGTTTTCTTTTTCGTTCTTGACTGTGATTTCGTTTGTGTTGTTGTAAGGCTGCCAAAGCTGCTGCCCAGTGAATTTATAAAAGCAGATGACATTTGCAGGTCCTCCTTATCTTTGATATTATAACGGTATAAGTTTGTGTTGGTTATTCACCCACCTATGAGCAAGCTCATGTGGGTGAATAACCCTTTGACCCTGATATCATATATATATATTATGTGTATCGGCAAAAAATAAAAAAGATTGAGAAAATAAGAAAGTGGATAAAAAATATGCAGAAAAATGTGCGGGAAATCGCAGTCCTCATGCAGGATAAAGAAAAAGAATATAAGATATGTGAAAAACTGCGCAGACAGCCGGAACTAAGGAACTTAAAAATTCTCTGCCGGGAGCAGCTGCAATCCTTAGGACCGTCTGAAACATTTAATAAGCGGTTGAAACGGTTAGAACCGTTGGCGGGGCGGGTGCTTTTAACAGATTTACGGGATACGGAACTGCCCGAAGTTGTAAAAAATATTCCATCAATCGGTTACGGCTTTGATTACAGGGGCAGTGCAAAATATGTCGTGGAAAATACCGATTCAATCGACAAAATGTACTTGGAAACCGTTTATTGCAGATATTACAGATTTCCCCTTGAGATTGCAGAAACCGACAGGCTGATTTTACGTGAAATGCAGCTTACGGATTTAGACAGTCTGTACGAAGTCTATGATACACTGCGGGACTGTCCGTATATTGAACCGCTGTATGAAAGGGCTGAGGAAGAAGAATTTACAAGACAGTACATCAAAAATATGTACGGCTTTTTCGAGCATGGTTTGTGGCTGGTGATCCGTAAGGAAGATAATAAAGTCATCGGACGGGCGGGGATTGAAAACCGCGAAATTGACGGAGAATTACAAAAAGAGCTGGGATATCTTATCGGAAAGCCGTGGCAGGGAAAGGGGTATGCCGCGGAAGCGTGCCTTGCAATTCTTGATTATGTAAAGGAGCGCGAGCTTTGCAGTCATTTATTTTTATGCTGTCATCAAAAAAATATTCCGTCAATCAGCCTCGCACAAAAACTGGGATTTACAGTTTATGCGGAGGATATTGACGGAATGAATCTGTACTGCTGCAGTATCAACTTATAAGTCGAATGCGTAGCGGATAAAGGCGACAGCATTTTCTAAGTTCGGCGCGGTTACAACGATGCCGTAGCACGGATTATCCATGGTAAAGTCCGTTTCGGTCTTGATCTTGGTATCGGTTAAATCCAGTGCAATCGGAATTTTTGTACCGTCTTCTTTGGTATAGTAAATGATTTTACCGGCTAAGGTTTCCAGTTCCTTATCGGTTAAAACTTCTCTTAAATCCGTTAAAAACGGCTCTTTATCCGTAGAGAAGTAATCGATATAATCAGGACTTGCGATATAACCGTCAATCGAGCCGGTGGATGCCAGTGTGTAGATTTTCTGCTGGCTGGCGCTGACATCCTGGTCTAAAAGTTTTGGAATCAGGGAATAGTTGTAATCACATTCCACACGTTCCTTTTTGCCGTCAATGCCAAGATATCCGGTAAAACCGGTCGTAATGGCATCGGTTCCGGTATCGTAGCCGGTCATTTTACCGTCAATAATAACCATACTGAAAGCGGTTGTATAATTGTTACGCTGAAAAGAGATGACAAAGCTTACAACAGCAATGATTACAAGTACTGCCGCAAGCATAAAATATTTGTAATATTCCCAGATATAGTGAACTTTTTCGGAGAAAGTCAAATCTTTAAACGGAGTCATCTGTTCCTTTACAGGTTTCTTTTTAAAAAATGGCTTCATAGTACTCCTTTCTGCAAATGTTTACAGTTCCATTTTGAAAGACATTAGTCAGTGTAACATAAATTTGTATAAAAGGCACTTGCTTTTAGAAATATTTAATGAAAAAGTAAGAAAAATGCTTTGCTTTTTCGACAGTATCCATATATAATCATACATGTTATCAATACAGAGAGTGAAAGGTAGAAGAATGGGCGTATTTGACATAAACGGTAAATTTTTTAAGACACTCACCAAAGCCGGTGATTTTATTATTCTGACCCTGCTGGCGATGGTGTGCAGTATTCCGGTTATTACAATCGGTGCATCGCTGACGGCGGTGTTTTATGCGGCTTTGAAAATGGCAAGAGATGAAGAAGGCTATGTCTGGAAGGAATTTTTTAAATCCTTTAAGCAGAATTTAAAGCAGAGTATTTTGATTGAACTGATTTTAGCAGCGTTTGCGGCAATCCTTCTGGTAGACATTAATGTCTGTGCAAAATGGGCAGCAGACGGCGGCGGTACGCTGGTACAGCTGCTGATGTTTGCGGCAATCGGTATTTTAATTGTGCTGGCGGCGGTTGTGCTGTATGTATTTCCGGTGCTTGCAAAGTTTGACAATACCGTATTTGCAACGATAAAGAATGCACTGGTGCTTTGCATGCACCATCTGCCACAGACCATCAGCATGATGATTGCTACATATGGACTGATTTATTTTACAACGCAGTATGTCGGTATTATGTTTATATCGATTCCGTTGATTTTTTATATTGATTCATTTATTTTTTCAAGAATTTTGCAGCAGTATGTGAAAAAAGATGAAGCGGATACAGATGAGCTGTAAATATAAAATGCAGTGAAAATGAAAGCAGTAAATGACCAAAATAAAAAGTCCCGCAGGATTAGGTAGTATCCTGCGGGACTTTTTTTGGAATAAAATATTCCGTCTATATCTGTACGGTTATGGGATACAGATAACGAAAATAATATACAAAAAGAGGATAATTACTCTGTCGAAACAGTCTGTAATTATCCCCGTTGATAATCGTAAAATATATTCTGTTAAAAAAATGTACTATAATGCATCAACACCGCGCTCGCCGGTACGGATACGAACCGCATCGCAGACATCATAGACAAAGATTTTACCATCGCCGTAAAGACCGGTATTAATTTCTTCAATAACTAAATCAATAATCTTTTCTGCGGTATCATCATCGACAATCGTTTCAACCTTAACCTTCGGAAGCAGGTTACCGCCAAAATCAACACCGTTGTAAGCCTGTTTATGCCCTTTCTGGCTTCCGTATCCCATGATATTGGTAATCATCAGACCGTGTGCATTACAGCTGTTTAAAATTGTCTTTAAATCGTCAAGACGCTCAGGTCTTATAATAATTTCAAGCTTTTTCATTTCTAATCTCCATCTCTATGTGCTTATTTTATCTACAACAGCTGTATCTGTCAATGTGGTACAGGCAGAAACGAAGAATGTAAATACAGCAATTGCCTGCACTTATTTTTTTGAAGCTTTTTCTGCGGAAATGTCCATATGCTTTGTAGGAAGACCTTCCATATAAAGCTGCTTACAGGCAGTCAGCATGGTTGAACAGTAGTAAATGGCACAAATGCCGGAACCTGCACCGACAAGAATCGAGGCAAGGGAAATATTGGACATAAATGCGATATAATGAATAAATACCAATGCACCCAGCAACAGCCATACGATTCTGAAAGAACGTGTTGCGGCAGATTTTTCCTGAAATTTTGCTTCTAATATGATGGCTTCCGTAAAATAATAAGTAAAGTAAATTGTAAAAATAGTAGAAAGACCGGCAGCCATTGTGCGCATCTGGGAAGCGCTGTCACCCCAGTCCTTAAAAAGCAGTGCCTGACCGATAACGGCGGCAGCCGTTCCTAAAATAGCGGCAAGTCTTGCTTTTTTAAATAACACATTACGTGGGGCAAGCGGTAAAATACCAATGACAATCAGGATAAAGCCGATGACGTCAGAAAAGACATCAATCGTGGCATTGCCGACCCGGACATAGAACTGTAACACAAGCAGTAAAATGCCAATTAAAATCAGTGAAATATTTTTTTTATTCATACGTTTTTAAGAGCTCCTTTCGATATGCTAATAATCTATTTTACTGGAAACAAAATGCAGGGTCAATGTATTTGACGGATTTTAGAGAAATTTTATGGCGCGTTGGTTGTGAAGTACCGGTCGATATGCTAAAATAGGGCAAAATATGGATATTAAATGCGTAAGACGCTTAATAATGATAGAACGGAGAAGCTTTAAGGTTATGCTTGAATGGTCAACACCTTCCATTTCCGATGGTGACTGGATTCGGAAAATAATTGCGGAATCAGGAAATATGGGCAGTGATGTTTCATTTGCCAATATGTATCTGCTTCGTGAAAAATATGACATACAGATTTGCAGTTACAGAGGCTTTTTACTGCGGCACTACAATGGCTATTACGGAAGAAAGGGATATACCTTTCCGATAGGCACAGGCAACCCGGAAAAAGCACTGCAAGCATTAAAAGAGGATGCAAAAAAACGCAGGGAGCCGCTGTGCTTCTGTCTGCTCACGGAAGAACAAAAGCAGATGTTAGAGGAGGTTTTCCCGGATACATTTGTATTTGAGAGCAATCCGGGGGACAGCGACTACATTTATTCGCAGGAAGAACTGGCAAATCTGGCAGGAAAGGCATTTCATAAGAAGAAAAATCATTTTTCAAAGTTTGTAAGGACGTATCCGGAATACCGCTTTGAGCAGATAGGCGCGGCAAACTGGCAGGATGCGGTGCTTGTGGAAGATATGTGGTATTATGAACATTTGCAGGAAGAAGACGAGTCGCAGAAAAAAGAATATGCGGCGGTCAAAGAAGCGCTGGAGCATTTTGAACAGTTAGAGCTTTCAGGCGGGCTTTTATACGTCAATGATACACCGGCGGCGATGACGGTTGCTTCTTATATTAATGAAGATACGTGTGATATTCATTTTGAAAAGGCGGTCGGTGAATGTGTGACAAATGGTGCATATGCGGCGATTAACAGGCTGTTTGCACAGACGTTAAACTGCACATGGCTGAATCGCGAAGAAGATATCGGAATTGAGGGGCTTCGTAAGGCAAAAATGTCCTACCATCCTAAAATGCTGGTTAAGAAATATAATGCACATTTAAAAACACAGGACATTGTAGAATAAATCTGCGGGTCTGATTGGAAAGAAGGAGAGAAAATGCTTTCAAAAGTTTTGAAAAAAGAAACGTGTGCCGAGTGCCGTTTCTGCTGTTCGTTCAGAAGATGCAGTCTTTGGGAAACACCATTGTTTTCGAAAGAGGTTATGGATTCACTGGAAAAGAAGGGCAGTCCGGTTGTGTTTAAAAAGCAGACGGTTTCGGGAAAAGAATACGGTCAGATGGATTTAACAGGGAAATATCGTACGCAGGATTCCGAGGAGGAAGCCGCCTGTGAATTTCTGGATGCGCACAAGGGCTGTACGTTAAATAATGAAGAAAAGCCGTTTGACTGTAAAATATGGCCGCTCCGGATTATGAAGGAAAATGAAAAGTATGTCATTGCACTGACACCGACTTGTCCGGCAATCAATCAGGTGCCGCTGGAACAGATGAAGGCGTTGGTTGAAGACGGACTTGGAAAAACCATTTATGAATATGCGAAGGAGCATCCGTACATTGTAAAGGAATACCGGGAATGGTTTCCGGTTTTGATGACATTTTAAAAAATAACAAAGAAATAAATGCCGGGAAGCCGCATGAATACTGGAATTGCAAAAAAATAACAAAAAATTTCAAAAAAAATGAAAAAAGTGCTTGCATTTTGTTTTTTGTTATTATATAATACATCTTGTCGTTACGACATACGGCAAACGACATTGGGCTTTCGCCAAATGGTAAGGCACTGGATTCTGATTCCAGCATTGTGGGGGTTCGAGTCCCTCAAGCCCAGTCCTTTATCCCTCGCATGATTGCGAGGGATTTTTTGCATTATAGAACTATTTGTTTCGGAGCAAAACAAATAGCTATGATGGCAGATGAGAAATCGCCTTCGCGAATTTCTCATCGCCGCTTCGCAACAAGTTGCTCAGAATGGAGATTGGTGTGAAAATCCTTAAATCTAAGATTTTCACACAACAGTTTTGTGCCGCAGGCGTCACAAAACTGTCCTTATCGCAGAACTGAATAGATTCAGTTCGCGATTCCTCCGGCATTAAAATGCCTGCGGAATGGAGATTGGTATGATTGAATTAGGAAAAACACAATGTTTGAATGTTGTAAAAATCGTAGATTTTGGTATTTACCTTGGTACAGAAGAAGATAAAGTTTTACTGCCAAAGAAGCAGGTTCCGCAGGACATTGAAGTGGGCGATGCACTGACGGTTTTTGTTTACCGTGATTCCAGTGACCGTCTGATTGCGACGACGAAGACACCGAAGCTGGAACTGGGACAGATTGCAAAGTTAAAGGTTTCGGAAGTCGGTAAAATCGGTGCATTTTTAGACTGGGGACTGGAAAAGGATTTGTTCCTTCCATTTAAAGAGCAGACAACGCATGTGGAAAAAGGTGATATCTGTCTGACGGCACTTTATGTTGATAAGAGTAACCGTCTGGCAGCAACCATGCGCGTATATGATTATTTAAGCTGTGACAGTCCATATGTAAAAGACAGCGCCGTACAGGGAACAGTCATTGAAATTAACCCGGATTACGGTGTGTACGTAGCGGTAGATGACCGTTATTTTGGCATGATTCCGAAAAATGAAGTATTCGGAAAGATTCAGATAGGCGATACAATTCACGGCAGAGTATCGAAAGTGCGCGATGACCATAAACTGTCAATCAGTCTGAAACAAAAAGCCTATATACAAATGGATGAAGATTCCAGTATAATATATCATGCAATTGAAAAAAGAGGCGGAAGTCTTCCTTTTACAGATAAAGCAGCGCCTGAGATTATCAAAGCCGAATTTGATATGAGTAAGAATGCGTTTAAACGTGCGGTCGGGCGTCTGTTAAAAGAAGGAAAAATTGAGATTGCAGAAAGCTGTATCAAGCTGAAAAAGTAAAAAGGAGAGAAAGTATTATGCAGAAAGTTATCAGTACAAAGAGAGCACCGGGGGCAATTGGACCTTACTCACAGGCAATTGAAATTAATAATATGGTATTTACATCAGGTGTCATTCCTGTAAATCCTGCAACCGGTGAAATTGCAGAGGGTGTGGAAGCACAGGCAGAGCAGGCATTTGAAAATCTTTGCCATCTGGTAGAAGATTCAGGCTCTAAGGTAGAAAATATTGTAAAGACAACCGTATTTATCAAGGAAATGAACGATTTTGGCAAAATCAACGAAATTTATAAGAAATATTTCAAAGAACCGTTCCCGGCACGTTCCTGTGTAGAAGTTGCAAGACTGCCAAAGGACGTTTTACTTGAAGTTGAAGCGATTGCATGGAAGTAATCTATGTGTAAACGAATTAACAGATTTATTCCGGTACTTTTTGTAAGCAGTATTGTGCTGACGATTCTTGCAGGAGCTGTTATTGCGGTAACGGGTGTGAATATACCGCTTTGGGGCAGTTATCTTATCAGTCAGGCAATTGTACTGCTTCCGGCACTGGTTTACGTAGCAGTCCATAAGATTAATATTATTGCGTGTATGCCGTACCGGAAACTGCGGATATCGGACGGACTGTTAAGCCTGCTGATTGGTTATACGCTGATTCCGCTGATGTTATTTATCAACAGTGTATCAGGACTGTTTTCAACAAATTATGTGCAGGGATCTGTGCAGGAACTGGTTGCATATCCATTTTGGCTGCAGCTTCTGATTATTGCAGTACTGCCTGCGTGTGTGGAAGAATTCGTTTTCCGTGGATTGATTTATCATTCTTACAGAAAAAATGGAATTTTAGGGGCAGCGGTGCTTAGCGGATTGGTCTTTGGGCTGATGCATTTGAATATCAATCAGTTAAGTTATGCGGCGGTAATGGGAATTATATTTGCACTGCTTGTAGAGGCTACAGGCTCTATGTATTCTTCAATGCTGGCACATTTTGCAGCGAATTCCTATTCGGTGATTCTGATGCAGCTGGTGTCAATGACATCAGGCGGCAGTGAACTGCTTGAACAGAGTGCGCAAGCAGCGGAAAGTTCAATGAACAGTGTGCCGGTGATTATTGCGCAGCTTGTGATGCTTGGACTTGTGGCGGCAGGGTTTTTAGGAATTGCCTATCTGCTGTTTAAAAAGATTGCAGTCAGAAACGGACGATGGGAGTATCTGAAAGAACAGCTGCATAAGGGCTTTAAACCGCAAAACGGCGAGCGTTTTATAACACCTCCGCTGATTGCAACAGTTGCGGCGGCACTTGCATATATGCTTTATATAGAATTTATATAAAGTTTCCGGATGAAAATGCTTTGAATAAAAATATTTTGGGGACAGTATTGTGATAGAAATGTCACGATATTGTCCTTTTCTGCGAAAAGATGAAGTGGATGGGATGAATGGGCTTTTCGGATTTGGCACATTAAAATGTTTTTGAAATGAGGAAATGAAAAATGAATGCAGCAAAAAAACTTGTAACATTTGTTAAAAAAGAAACGGTTTTGTGCATTGCGGGTCTGCTGGCTGTGGTGAGTATGTTTATAATTCACCCGTCAGCAGACTGTTTTGGTTATATCGATTACCGCGTGCTTGCGCTGTTGTTTTGTTTTATGGCAGTAGTTGCGGGCTTTCGCAGTGTGGGACTGTTTGAATGGCTTATCAAAAAAATGCTGTGTTATGTAAAAAATGCAAGACAACTGGAGCTTGTACTGGTACTTGGCTGCTTTTTTGCCAGTATGTGGATTACAAATGATGTCGCCCTGCTGACGTTTGTGCCGTTTGCGGTGGCGGTATTACAGGCGGCAGGTCTGACAGAAAATCTGATTTTTGTCATTGTTATGCAGACGATTGCGGCGAATCTCGGCAGTATGTGTACGCCAATCGGGAATCCACAGAATCTCTATCTGTATTCGCTGTCGGGCGGTCCGGTTACAGCGTTTTTAAAGCTGATGTTTCCGGTGACGGCGGTGTCACTTGGATTACTGCTGGTGACGTCGCTTTGTATTCCTAAAAGGGAAATTAAGGTGCAGGCGGAGAGAGCTATTTTGGAACAGCGAGCGGCAGGCAGAAAAGCGGCAGGCAGGGCTATATCAGACAGAAAGGCAGCAGACAGAGGGCTGTCAGACAGAAAGATGTCAGGTGTGGAAGTATCGGATAAAGAGGAAATGGTCCGGGAAAATGCAAAAGATGAGAAAGTACGGCTGTGTGGATATTTGACATTGTTTTTTCTGTGTATTCTGACAGTGCTTCATGTACTGGATTACAGAATGTTACTGGCTATTGTTATCGGTGTCCTTTTTGTATTGGACAGACAGTTGTTCACAAAGCCGGATTATATGCTGTTGATAACATTTGTGGCATTTTTTATTCTTGTGGGTAACATTAAAAATATGGACGGCTTCAGTGCTTTTTTAAGGACACATGTGGGCGGACACGAACTGGCAGCATCAATTTTTGCAAGCCAGATAATCAGTAATGTACCGGCGGCGGTGCTGTTGTCGGGCTTTACGGAAAATATCAATGCGCTGATTCTCGGCACGAATATCGGCGGACTGGGAACACTGATTGCATCAATGGCAAGTCTGATTTCTTATAAGCAGTATGCGCTTACGCCACAAAGTGAAAAAGGAAAGTATATGCTGGTATTTACCGGCTGGAATGTTGTATTTCTTGTAATTTTGTGGATTGTGGCGGCTGTATTTTATTAAAGAGAAAAAAATGAAAATTGGAAGCGCAAAACACAAACCGGAATCCGCAGGAAAAGCAGGAATGCCGGGACAGAGCGAGAGTGGGGGATACATAAAGGAAATGCATAAGTTAAAAAGAATATAAAAGTTTCTGAACCTTACATCAAAGTAAGGTTTAGAAACTAAATAAAAAGGGAGTTGTATATGAATTACTTCATAACAACTCCCTTTTTATAAGAAAATGAGAAAGGAAAAAATAATAAGAAAAACTAAACGTAGTAATCTATATTCTGTCCAAGATAAGGAGTAACGGAAGATTCCATAATCTTTACCATTCCATCGCCCATATCTTCGACGGTATCTAACGATTTACTAAGCATCGCAACACTGACATCGTTCAAAATGTTCTGTGTGCTCATTGCTGTTGATAAAGAAGCTATATCCATATTGCACCTCTTTCAAATATCTTATCAACTGTTTGTATCTTATGTATGTATTATAATACAAGGATTTGGAAAATGCAACACTTTTTTACAAAAAAATGAAGAAAAAAGAGAAAAAATGTCACATTTTATACAAATATGGTCCAGCAAATGTGCTGTCCCTCAACGTGTTACTTAACTTCGATCCAGCACATTTGCTGGACTGTGGCGATGTCGAATGAACTATTTTCGCCGGAGTAGGGTGGCAGCCCGGAGGGATTTTATCATAGTGTTACTTAACTTCGATCCAGCACCTTTGTTGGATGGTGGAGGAAAACTTCGCCGAATGAACTATTTTCGCTGGTTAGTATAGTCCGCACATTTTCAGGGCATACTGTGGGAAAAGTAAGGAAAGCGGAGTGTGGGATGAAGCGGTATTTGTATTTGGCGGCAGGGACATTTTTGATGGCGGCAGCATATAAGAGCATTTATCAGTCGGTGGGTATGGTGACAGGCGGATTTTCGGGAATCGGAGTCATTGTAAACCGTGTAACAGGTGGCGTATGGGCGGGCGGCATGCCACTGTGGATTACCAATGTTACATTAAATGTGCCATTGTTTATTGCTGCATTTTATATAGAAGGAAAAGAATTTATAAAAAACACTGTTACCGGGGCGGTACTGCTTACACTGTACCTGGCGGTGCTTCCGGCAGTTCCCGTAGATGCAGCGGATTATCTGCTGGCGGCAGTGTATGGCGGGGCAGCCTGCGGAGCCGGTATCGGACTGGTGTTAAAATCCGGATTTACAACCGGCGGAACGGATATGCTGGGGGTATTGCTGCACCGGTTTTTCCGCCAGTATGCACTGGCAAGTATTATTCAGGTGCTGGACATGGCGGTTATTATTGCAGGTGTGCTGGTATTCGGAATGAGTGTCAGTCTGTATGCCATTATTGCCGTTTATGTCACGGCGCTGGTGACAGATACGGTGCTGGAAGGCACGAAGCAGGCAAGGGCAGTGTGGATTATTTCCGATAAAAATGAGCAGATTGCACCGGTGGTTATGGAAAAAATGCACCGTGGCATTACACGGTTTCCTGCAAGCGGGGTCTATACGCAGCAGGAAAAAAGTGTGCTGCTGTGCGTGGTTTCAATCAAACAGATACCGTATCTGAAAGAAATCGTAATGGAAATAGACGAAAACAGCTTTTTAATCGTTGGTGATGTTCGTGAAGTAATGGGGAATGGTTTTGTACAAAAGTTACAGTAAATCAGTGTCTATAGTAAATTTGACGAAAATATCCTCAGATATTTGTTGAAATACAATATGGTAATTATCGGTTGATTATTGTATTATTTATTACAACAACAGACGCGGGCAAGATGCGAAAGCGAAAGGCGTCATTTATTTAGGAGGATATTTTAAAATGGCAAGTTTATCACTTAAAAATGTTTGTAAAGTATATCCGAACGGCTTTGTTGCCGTAAAGGATTTTAATCTTGAAATCGCTGATAAGGAATTCATCATCTTCGTAGGACCTTCAGGTTGTGGTAAGTCTACAACTCTTCGTATGATCGCTGGTCTTGAAGAAATCAGTTCAGGTGAATTATGGATTGGTGATAAGTTAGTAAATGATGTAGAACCTAAGGATAGAGATATCGCGATGGTATTCCAGAACTATGCTCTTTATCCACATATGACAGTATATGATAACATGGCATTCGGTCTGAAGTTAAGAAAAGTACCAAAGGCTGATATCGATAAGGCTGTTCATGAAGCTGCTAAGATTCTTGATATTGAACATTTACTTGATCGTAAGCCAAAGGCTCTTTCAGGTGGTCAGAGACAGCGTGTTGCCATGGGTCGTGCAATCGTTCGTAGCCCTAAGGTATTCCTTATGGATGAACCTCTTTCAAACCTTGATGCAAAGTTAAGAGTTCAGATGCGTGTCGAAATCTCTAAGCTTCATCAGAGACTTGAAACAACAATCATCTATGTAACACATGACCAGACAGAAGCTATGACACTTGGTACAAGAATCGTTGTATTAAAGGATGGTATCATCCAGCAGGTAGATACACCAAGCAACCTTTACAACACACCAAACAACCTTTTCGTTGCTGGTTTCATCGGATCACCTCAGATGAACTTAATTGATGCTGAAGTTGTTCAGAGCGGTTCACAGGTAACATTAAAGATGAGCGATACAGTATCTATTACACTTCCGGCTGAAAAGAGCGAAAAGCTTAAGAGCTATGTTGGTAAGACTGTAGTAGTTGGTATCCGTCCAGAAGATATCAAGGATGATGAAGAGTTTGTTGCAGCTCATGCTGATCATACATTTGAAGCTCAGGTTAAGGTATATGAACTTCTCGGTGCAGAAGTTAACCTTCACTATGATATTGCACAGACAACATGTACAGCAAAGGTTAATCCTCGTACAACAGCTCGTCCTGGTGATACAGTTAAGTTTGCGATGGATATTGCAAGACTTCACGTATTCGATAAGGAAACAGAACAGGTTATTACTCACTAATTTGAATAAGTTACGTAATATGAAATCTGTAGAAATGGTTCCAAGAATCGTAATGTAAATCTAAAATTCATGAAATTTTTGAGGAAATGTATAGAAATTGTGCATTTCCTCTTTTTTTTTTTGGCAAATTGCATTACAATAGTAAAAGAACTAGCTAAAATCAAAGGAAAGGAAGTTTGGGATGATATCGAATCAGATTTTACAAACGACAGTTGATGGATTGAAGGCTATATCAAGAGTTGATTTCTGTGTAATAGATGCTGATGGTAAAGTGGCAGCGAAAACATTTGAGGATGCGCAAAACTGCATTGCAGATGCGATTGCATTTATGGACTCTCCGGCAGAAAGCCAGGTAGTGAATGGATATCAGTTTTTCAAGGTATTAGATGACCAGAATTTAGAATATATTCTTTTAGCAAAAGGAACAAGCGACGATGTGTATATGCTCGGAAAGCTTGCAGCATTTCAGATTCAGAATCTGTTTGTGGCATATAAGGAGCGGTTTGACAAAGATAATTTCATTAAGAATTTATTGCTGGATAACCTGCTGAGGGTAGATATGTATACAAGAGCTGAAAAGCTTCATATTGAAACAGATGTGAAACGTGTCGTATATATTATTGAAACAAAACATGAAAAGGATACGAGTGCGCTGGAAACAGTGCGTACATTGTTTGCGGGAAAAGTGCGTGACTTTATCACGGCGGTCGATGAGAAAAATATCATTCTCGTAAAGGAAGTCAAAGGTACGGAAACTTACGATGAGCTGGATAAGACCGCAGAGGTTATTATTGATATGCTTAATACGGAAGCGATGAGTGCTGCACATATTGCATACGGTACGATAGTCAATGATATCCGTGAAGTTTCGCGTTCTTATAAGGAAGCGAAGATGGCACTGGATGTCGGAAAGATTTTCTACAGCGACAAGAATGTGGTGGCATACAACCGCCTTGGAATCGGACGCCTGATTTATCAGCTGCCGATGCCGCTGTGCCAGATGTTTATTAAGGAAATTTTTGATGGCAAATCGCCGGATGAATTTGACGAAGAAACACTGTCAACCATCAATAAGTTTTTTGAAAACAGCCTGAATGTTTCAGAAACGTCCAGACAGCTTTATATCCACCGGAATACACTGGTGTATCGTCTGGATAAGCTGCAAAAGAGTACAGGACTGGATCTGCGTATATTTGATGATGCGATTACATTTAAAATTGCGCTGATGGTTGTAAAATATATGAAGTATATGGAAAGTATTGATACATTTTAATGGAGGAGATTACGGATGATAATCTTAGAGGATGTTACAAAGACGTATTCTTCTGGTGTCCCGGCGTTGAACGGGATTAATCTGCATGTCCAGAAGGGTGAGTTTGTATTTATAGTAGGTAAGAGTGGTTCTGGTAAGTCTACACTCATTAAGCTGTTGTTAAAGGAATTAGACCCGACAACAGGAAAGATTTATGTTAATAAAAAATATCTGAATAAAATTACAAGAAAGAAGCTGCCTTATTTAAGAAGGGATATCGGTGTTGTTTTTCAGGATTTCCGTCTGTTACCGGACAGAAATGTATTTGAAAATATTGCATTTGCACAGCAGGTCATTGAAGCACCGACAAGACAGGTTAAAAGCCGTGTATTGTCCATGCTTTCCATGGTTGGTCTGCTGGACAAGTATAAGGCATATCCGAATGAATTATCCGGTGGTGAACAGCAGAGAGTTGCGATTGCCAGAGCGTTAGTGAATCGTCCGGCGATTTTACTGTGCGATGAACCGACCGGTAATCTGGATCCTGCTAATTCGGCCGAAATCATGAAGATTTTAAATCAGGCAAATAAGCAGGGAACAACGGTGCTTGTGGTAACACACAATATGGAAATTGTACAGCAGATGAAAAAGAGAACAATTACCATGAGTGAAGGTAAAATAATCAGCGATTTGGAAAAAGGTGGATATTTCTATGAAGATTAGGTCAATATTTTATCATTTGAAACAGGGTTTCAAAAATATTTATAGAAACAGGCTGTTTTCCCTGGCTTCAATTGCCACCATTACAGCGTGTGTATTTTTGTTTGGCGTTTTTTATTCTATTATGATGAATTTTGAGTATATGGTAAAGAAAGCTGAAAATGAAGTCTGTGTTACGGTGTTCTTTGATGAAGGACTTTCGGATACAGAGATTAAGAAGCTGGGTGATACAATCAGCAACCGTGTAGAGGTTTCAAGCGTTCATTATACATCGGCTGAAGAAGCATGGAATAACTTTAAGTCAGAATATTTTGCAGCATATCCGGATCTTGCGGAAGGCTTTAAGGATAATCCGCTGATTAATTCGGCATCCTATGAAGTTTATTTAAGTGATGCGGGAATGCAGGGAACGCTGGTTACATATCTTGAAAATCTGGACGGCGTGCGTCAGGTCAACCGTTCCGAAGCAACAGCGAGCGGTCTGTCAAGTGCGGCAAAGCTGGTTGGATATGTGGCAATTGCAGTGATTATAATTCTGCTCGCAGTTTCCATCTTCCTGATTACCAATACGATTGTCATTGGTATTACAGTCCGTAAAGAGGAAATTTCGATTATGAAATTTATCGGAGCAACGGATGCGTTTGTTAATGCACCGTTCTTCGTAGAGGGTATTGCAATTGGTATCATCGGTGCGATTATTCCGATTGTGATTTTCCGTTATATGTATCAGAATGTTATTGCATATGTTTTGAATAAATTCTCAATTTTGAATAACATTCTGGCATTTCTCCCGGTATCAGAAGTATTCCGGATTCTTACACCGGTTGCAATCGCGCTGGGTATTGGAATTGGTGCACTGGGCAGTTTCTTTGCTGTACGGAAGCACGCAAACGTTTAATGAACAACAAGGTGCTGTCGCAGGAAAGCCACGAGATGACTCTTGCGTGGCACCTTTCGTTTTTGGGGCGAAACATATACCCTGATGGGCATAGTCGCTTAAGAATGGAGGAAAGTATGGCACATAGGCGAATAAAAAGAGGGATTTCCGTAGTTCTTATTCTGTTTATGCTGGTCATTTATGTCAATGCGCCGTTTGGAAACGGAATCCGCGCATTTGGGGATACAGTAACAGATTTGAATCAGGCAAAAGATAAGCAGGACCAGTTAAGCAGTCAGTATGAGGATACGAAAAAACAGCTGGAACAGCTCCAACAGGAATCTGCGGATACGAAAAGTTATATCGAACAGCTGGACGGAAAAATGTCAACGCTGGATAGCAGTCTGCAGTCACTGAATACGCAGATTGAGGATATGCAGAATCAGATAGAAGAAGCCAGGGTCAATCTGGAACAGGCTGAAATTGATGCAGATGTGCAGTATGATTCGATGAAATTAAGAATCCAGTTTATGTATGAGAGAAATGAAGATACATATCTGGACATTTTGCTGTCTTCATCGAGTCTTGCGGATTTGTTAAATAAAGCGGATTATATTACAAAAATTTCAGAGTATGACAGACAGAAGCTTCAGGAGTATGAAGAAACGATTCAGTATATTGAGCAGACAAAACAGAATTTGGAAAGCGATTATGCGGAACTGGATACGATGAAGATTTCACTTGAAGATCAGAAGTCAGCGCTGGCTCTGGTACAGCAGGCAAAGGAACAGGAACTTGCGGCGCTGTCAACACAGACGACACAGACAGCATCGACAAAGGCGCAGCTTGAAAAAGAGATGCAGGAGCAGGAGAATGAAATCTTAAATCTTGTAGCGAAGAAGCAGCAGGAAGATGCGGCAGCAAAAAAAGCCGAGAAAGAAAAGAAGAATCAAAACAGCAGCTCGGGACAGAATAGCAATAGTAACAGTAATAGCAGCAGTAACAGCGGAAACAGTTCAACACCGTCAAGCAGTGGATTTATCTGGCCAACGGTTTCAAAGCGTATTACATCGCCGTTTGGTGATACGGAGGATCGAAGTTCGCCGCATAAGGGACTGGATATCGGTGCAGTCAGTGTTGGTGTTGCCGGTGATCCGATTTATGCTTCAGCATCAGGAACTGTTATTATTGCAAAATATAGTGCAACTGCGGGCAATTATATTACGATTGACCATGGAAACGGATTCAGTACGGTTTATATGCATTGTTCGGCTTTGAAGGTTTCGGTCGGTGATACCGTAACGCAGGGACAGACCATTGGATTGATGGGAACAACAGGAAATTCAAATGGTGTCCATCTGCATTTTGCAATGATTAAGAATGGAACGTATGTGAATCCACAGTCGTATTTGTAAAGAAAATTACTTATAAAGAACGGCATAGGTGAAGATATATAGCTGCAGAACAGCATATTTATAAGGAAGGAAGCCGTAAAAACAGCAGGAAGGATTTAGACAGCGCATGAATGAGTTAGAAGAAAATCAGCAGACGGTGAAAAAGAGCGGATTTGGCAGAGGTCTGATATTCGGTGTGATAGCCGGTTTGTCAATTGCCATACTGGCAGGTGTTGTTCTTTTAAACGTTTTTTATCACAAAGGATTTGTCCATATAGGCGTAAATGGTGAAATTTATGTGCAGGATACAGCAACGACAGAAGATGAAGGCATTGGCAGCGAGGTAGAAGCAAAGCTGAATGCAATGGATTCTTTAATGGATTTGTTCTACATGGAAGATGTGGATACGGACACGGCAAAAGAGATGATTTACAAGGCGTATCTGGCATCTTACGGTGATAAATATACGGTTTATTATACACCGGATGAATGTAAGAATCTGTTAGAATCCACAACCGGAAAGTTTTATGGTATCGGCGCGGTCTGCCAGAAAAGTGATGACGGTGCAGTGCTGGTGATTGACGCGTATGAAGACGCACCGGCTTATGCGGCGGGACTTCGCAATGGCGATAAAATTACAACGGTGGACGGAACTGATATTACGGACATGGATTTAAGCAGTGCGGTGGCGTTGATAAAAGGTGACAAGGGAACCAGTGTCCATTTGGATGCAATCCGTGATGAAACAGCTTTTTCCGTTGATGTGGTGCGGGATGAAATTCATACCCAGACCGTAAAATATGAAATGCGGGAAAATCAGATTGGATATTTGTCAATTTCGGAATTTGACGATGTTACGACGCAGCAGTACAAGGATGCGTTGCAGGCGTTGGAAGATGCAGGCATGCAGGGACTTGTGATTGATTTGCGGGATAATCCGGGTGGTGTGCTGGATACGGTTGTCAAAATGCTGGATTATACACTTCCGGATGGGCTGATTGTGTATACAGAAAACAAAAGCGGCAAAAGGACAGAGTATAAGGGGACAGACGGTCATGAACTGGATATACCGATAGCAGTTTTAGTCAACGGCAACAGTGCCAGTGCTTCGGAAATTTTTGCAGGTGCCATGCAGGATTACGACAAGGGTGAAATTATCGGAACACAGACCTTTGGAAAAGGAATCGTTCAGACGATTAAGCCGTTGACGGACGGAAGTGCCATAAAACTGACAACGGCAAAATATTACACACCAAACGGTCAGAATATCCATGGACAGGGTGTGACACCGGATATTACGGTAGAACAGGGAACAGATGAAAATGAGGACGCTCAGTGGAATACAGCGGTTGAATATCTGATGGAGGAAATGCAGAAATAGATATGAATTTTCAACCTGTACAAAATAAATAAAATGAATATATAGTAGATAAAGAATAAGCCCCTTTGGCAGACATGGTAAATTGTACCGGTTCCAAAGGTTAGACGTAAAAATCTAATCTTTTGGAGAGCGGTACAAAGAACCCGGACTGCTGCAGGGGCTTTAATTATTACAAAAAATCGTCAATGCACAGCGGGCTGCCGAGCGGTTCACGTAAGACCTGAAGACACATATCGCTGCGTGTGCCCTGTGACCATTTGATAAGTGTCATACAACGGTTTTCGATTTCAATCGCAGTAATGCCGGCGGGGGATACACAGCTTCCGGTGTTGCAGTACGGAGAGGTACGGTTTCCGATAACGGGGCGGTGGGTGTGACCGGCAATCAGAATCAGTTCGTGCTGTTTTGCCCATGCGGACAGCTTCTTTTCCGTAGTATTTTTCTTTGTGTGGTTTTTGGCGGCACTGGTTGGATCAGGGATTCCAAGGGATTCCAAAGGACGCCATACATAGCGGACAAGAAACCGTGAAAGCCGCCAGAAGGTGCTGTTTAACAAATCACTTTGATGTCCGTGCAGTAAAAAGAGGTCTTTTCTTTTGGCGCAGTCTTTTAAAATAATTCCGGGATAAAATGTAATTTCGGGAAACAGCGGGATTTCACACTGCTCCTGCCAGCAGAAGCACGAAGAAAAACAACGTCCGCTAAAGTGGGCACTGCGTTTGGTAATATCGTGGTTACCGTAGACGGCGTAAAACCGGTGTTTCGCATAAAAGCGGGAGAGCAGTTCAAAACTTTGGGCATGCATTTCGCGAATCGGGCACATGGAGCGGTTTTCCCAAAGTTCATCGCCGTCACCCAGTTCAATATAAGTAAAGCCGTGGGAAAAGTAGTATTTTAAGGCAGCAAGATAGAGATATTCATTTTTCAGGAAATTATCATTGCTTCTGCCTGTTCCGCGGTGGCAGTCACTAAACAGTACATATTTTGATGAAGGATTTAAGGGCAGACAGAAAGCGTTTTCATAGGCATTTGTAATACGTGAATTGGCACTCATAGACAGGTCACCTCCGGCATCGGTGGAATTTCTGCGTTTTGTGGCGTTTCATCCGCAGCAGGCGGCGGAAGGCAAACGGCAGATAAAAGTACAGATATAGAATCTGTTCATAACAGTTGGCAAAAGGTCGTGTGATTTTATTAAAAATACGACAATAAATGCGGTTTACGCGCTGTGCCATGTGCGTAACAAACGGACGTTTACAGCGCGGCTGGAAGCTGTGCGGTATGCCGAAGGTAAAGGCAACGGAAGCACTGCACAGTTCAATATCGTAAGGGCAGTACCCTTTGGCAATCAGTGCATCGGCGAAGCTGTCCGCCATTTCACGGTCTAAAAAGGTGATGGAAATGCGCAGTGACAAATCCTGCGGATAGGCAAAAAATCCCGGACGGAAGCCCGTCAGCCACCAGTGGGTCTGTGCGATGCAAAACAGTGGTCTGCCTTGATAAAAAAGCTGCATGGATAGCGGCAGCATGAGGGAATTGGAAATGCTTTCAAAGCGGGCATTGGTAAGCCGGTCCGGTGACAAAATTGTATCTGCACGGTAGATGCCGATTTCGGCGCCGCAGCTGATACCGTACTGACCTTTCCAGAATTCAATCAGCCATGTTCTGTTATCATAGTCAAAATAAACCGGTTCGCAGTCAAATACCATTTTAAAATGTGGTGCAGAGTAGTCAAAAAGACGTGTATAGCCAAAGGTGCGCTGCCACGAATCAATATCGGATGTGATAATATTCTGCTGTGGGCAGGAGAGAAATCCAAACGGCTGCATCAGTTCGTCAAGCAGCTTTTTCTGTGCACAGGGGCTCATATTGCGGATTTTTTGGATAATCCGTTTTCTGCGCCGGTGAAAAAAGACCGCAAAAAAAATGCATATCAGGATGAAAATGCCGAAGAAAATGTACATAGGAAAATCCTTGAGCTTGTTTTTATTATGATATGCGGGCGGAGATGAAATGTGTGCCGAAAGAAGCCGGGATAAAATGAAGATGAAGCGGATTCGTATAAAGTGTGGCCTATGTTGAAATAATTAAATGAAGTACATTTATAATAGAAAGAAAATAAAAATAGAACAAATGTTTGAAAATGCTGTACATTAAAAAATGGGTGTGGTATAATCCAGTTAGAAAAGAAGCCGCAGTGTTGAAAGTAGAGGATAGAGGTTATGGAGCGTTTTAAATTAGTATCAGAATATCAGCCGACCGGCGACCAGCCGCAGGCAATCGAGAAGCTGGCGAAGGGTTTTGAGGAGGGAAACCAGTTTGAAACGCTGGTGGGCGTTACCGGTTCGGGCAAGACATTTACAATGGCAAATATTATTGAGCGGGTGCAGAAGCCGACACTCATTATTTCGCATAATAAGACGCTGGCGGCACAGTTGTACGGGGAGATGAAGGAGTTTTTCCCGGAAAATGCAGTAGAGTATTTTGTTTCCTATTACGACTACTATCAGCCGGAAGCTTATGTGCCGTCCAGTGATACGTATATTGCAAAGGATTCGGCAATTAATGATGAGATTGATAAACTGCGCCATTCGGCAACTGCCGCACTGTCAGAGCGGCGGGATGTGATTATTGTAGCTTCGGTTTCGTGCATTTACGGTTTAGGTGCGCCGGTGGATTATCAGAACATGGTGATTTCGTTAAGACCGGGCATGGAAAAGGATAGGGACGACGTAATCCGCAAGCTGATTGACATTCAGTATGTCAGAAGCGATACGGATTTTAAGCGTGGTACATTCCGTGTGCGCGGGGACGTTTTGGAGGTGTATCCGTCTGCATCCAGCGGCGACGCGGTCCGTGTGGAGTTTTTCGGGGATGAAGTAGATCGGATTGCACAGATTGATTCACTGACAGGTGAGGTCAAGCTGGAATTAGACCATATTGCCATTTTCCCAAACTCCCATTATGTTGTTGAGAAAGAAAAAATGGAACAGGCGATTGTGAATATCAAAGCGGAGTTAGAGGAGCGCGTAAAGTTCTTTAAAAGTGAAGATAAGCTGATTGAGGCACAGCGGATTGCGGAACGGACGAATTTTGATATTGAGATGATGCAGGAAACGGGATTTTGTTCGGGTATTGAGAATTATTCCAGACATCTTGCGGGACTTCCGGCAGGGGTACCGCCGTATACACTGATGGACTACTTCCCGGATGATTTTTTAATTATTGTCGATGAGTCGCATATCACGATTCCACAGATACGCGGCATGTATGCAGGCGACCAGTCCAGAAAGTCGACACTGGTGGATTACGGCTTCCGTCTACCGTCTGCGAAGGATAACAGACCGCTGAATTTTACAGAATTTGAAAATAAGATTTCGCAGATGCTGTTTGTATCGGCAACACCGGCAGCATACGAGCGGGACCACGAACTGCTGTCTGCCGAGCAGATTATCCGCCCGACAGGTCTGTTAGACCCGGAAATCAGCGTGCGTCCGATTGACGGACAGATTGACGATCTGGTATCGGAGATTCACAAAGAAACTGAAAAACATAACAAGATTCTTGTGACAACACTGACAAAGCGCATGGCAGAGGATTTAACGGATTATCTGAAAGAACTGGGAATCCGTGTAAAATATCTGCATGCGGATATTGATACACTGGAGCGACAGCGCATTATCCGCGATATGCGCCTGGATGCATTTGATGTGCTGGTCGGCATTAACCTTTTAAGAGAAGGTCTGGATATTCCGGAAATTTCGCTGGTTGCCATTCTTGATGCGGATAAGGAAGGCTTTTTAAGAACGGAAACCTCACTGGTACAGACGATTGGACGAGCCGCACGAAACAGCGAAGGACACGTTATCATGTATGCGGATAAGATTACGGAGTCTATGGAAAAGGCAATCGGGGAAACAGAGCGCCGCAGAAAGATTCAGCAGGCATATAATGAAGAACACGGGATTACACCGCAGACAATCCGCAAAGCAGTGCGTGATTTAATCAGTATTTCAAGAGCGGCAGAGGCAGATGACAGACCGTCCGACACGTTAAAGAAGGATTATGAATCCATGAGTGTCAAGGAACTGGAAAAGGTAAAGAAAGAAATTGAAAAGAATATGCATAAGGCGGCGGCAGAATTAAACTTCGAGGAAGCTGCGGCCCTGCGTGATAAGATGATAGAGATTAACCAGTATCTTTATGAAAACAAGTAAACGACAGTAAAAAAATGAAAAACATTGTCAGAAAATGGAGGGAACAATGGAAAAGGGAAAATTCAGGCAGTTTATTAAAATACGCGGAGCAAATGAACATAATCTGAATAATATTTCGGTCGATATTCCAAGAAACGAGCTGGTTGTGCTTACAGGGCTGTCCGGTTCGGGAAAGTCTTCATTGGCATTCGATACCATTTATGCGGAAGGTCAGCGAAGATATATGGAATCCCTGTCTTCTTATGCAAGACAGTTCCTCGGACAGATGGAAAAACCAAATGTAGAGAGTATTGAAGGCTTATCTCCGGCGATTTCCATTGACCAGAAATCTACGAACCGCAATCCGCGTTCAACGGTCGGTACGGTGACGGAAATTTACGATTATTTCCGACTGCTGTATGCAAGAGTCGGCATTCCGCATTGTCCGAAGTGTGGCAGGGAGATTAAGAAACAGACGGTTGACCAGATGGTAGATGTGATTATGCAGTTACCGGAACGGACGAAAATCCAGCTTCTGGCGCCGGTTGTCCGCGGACGAAAGGGTGAACATGTCAAGTTGTTTGAACAGGCTAAAAAGAGCGGTTATGTCCGTGTAATTGCAGACGGCAATATGTATGAACTGACCGATGAGATTAAGCTGGAAAAGAATAAAAAGCACAATATTGAAATTGTAGTGGACCGCTTATCCGTGCGGGAAGGAATCCAGAAGCGTCTGACCGATTCAATTGAAACCACACTGAAACTGGCAGACGGCCTGATGACAGTGGATGTCATTGGCGGTGAGCAGATGCATTTCAGCCAGAGCTTTGCCTGCCCGGATTGTGAAATCAGTATTGAAGAAATCGAACCGAGAAGCTTCTCATTTAACAATCCGTTCGGTGCGTGTCCGGAGTGTTTCGGACTGGGCTATAAAATGGAATTTGATGTCGGACTGATGATACCGGATGAGCGGTTAAGCATTGATGAAGGTGCGATTGTGGCAATGGGCTGGCAGTCGGTGACGGACGAGGGCAGTTTTACAAGAGCGATTATGAAAGCACTTGCGGAAGAATATCATTTCAGCCTTTCTACACCGTTTCAGGATTATCCGCAGGAAATCCGCGATATTATTATTCACGGAACAAACGGACATTCCGTAAAGGTGCATTACCGCGGACAGCGCGGCGAAGGTGTGTACGATATAGCATTTGAGGGCTTAATCCGCAATATGCAGAAGCGTTACCGTGAAACCGGTTCGGATACAATGAAACAGCAGTATGAAGAATTTATGCAGATTACACCGTGTAAGGCATGTAAGGGTCAGCGTTTAAAGCCGTCTTCCCTTGCCGTGACTGTTGCGGATAAAAATATTTATGAGATTACCAATCTTTCGATTGTTAAATTGCAGGAGTTTTTACAGAATATGCAGCTTTCGGAAAGACAGCTTGCAATCGGCAGTCAGATTTTAAAGGAAATTAAAGCACGAATCCAGTTCTTAATGGATGTCGGACTGGATTATCTGGCACTGTCCCGTGCAACAGCGACCCTGTCGGGTGGAGAAGCGCAGAGAATCCGTCTGGCAACACAGATTGGTTCGGGACTGGTAGGTGTTGCGTATATTTTAGACGAGCCGAGTATCGGACTGCACCAGCGTGACAATGATAAGCTGTTAAAGACACTCCTGCATTTGCGTGATCTGGGAAATTCCGTGCTGGTGGTGGAACATGATGAAGATACGATGCGTGCCGCCGATTATATTGTGGATATCGGTCCGGGTGCCGGTAAGAATGGTGGAAATGTCGTGGCAGTCGGAACGGCTGAGGATATTATGCGCTGTAAGGAATCGGTGACAGGTGCGTATTTAAGCGGTAGAATTAAGATTCCTGTACCGAAGGAGCGCAAAAAGCCGACAGGCTGGATTACGGTCAAGGGCGCAAGAGAAAACAATCTCAAAAATGTAGACGTGGATATTCCGTTGGGTGTGCTGACCTGCGTAACCGGTGTTTCCGGTTCGGGAAAGAGTTCACTGGTCAACGAGATATTGTATAAGCACCTTGCAAAGTCTTTAAACCGTGCAAGATGTATTGCAGGAAAGCATGACGACATTGTCGGAATTGAGCAGTTGGACAAGGTCATTGATATTGACCAGTCACCAATCGGACGGACACCGCGTTCTAATCCGGCAACATATACCGGGGTATTCGATATGATTCGTGATTTGTTTGCGGCAACAACCGATGCTAAGGAACGCGGATACAAAAAAGGACGTTTCAGCTTTAATGTTAAGGGCGGACGCTGCGAAGCCTGCTCCGGTGACGGTATTATTAAAATTGAAATGCACTTCCTGCCGGACGTTTATGTGCCTTGCGAAGTCTGCGACGGCAAGCGTTACAACAGGGAAACGCTGGAGGTTAAGTACAAGGGCAAGAACATTTACGATGTACTGGATATGACGGTGGAAGAAGCCGTTACCTTCTTTGACAATGTGCCGAGTATCCGCCGTAAAATCGAAACACTCAATGATGTCGGACTGTCTTATGTCAAACTGGGACAGCCGTCTACAGAGCTTTCCGGCGGTGAAGCACAGCGTATCAAGCTGGCAACGGAGCTTTCAAAGCGAAGCACGGGAAAGACGATTTATATTTTGGACGAGCCGACAACGGGACTGCATTTTGCCGATGTGCATAAGCTGGTTGACATTTTGCATAAGCTGACGGAAGGCGGCAATACAGTGGTGGTAATCGAGCATAATCTTGATGTGATTAAGACGGCTGATTATATCATTGATATGGGACCGGAAGGCGGCGACCGCGGCGGCACAGTGATTGCCAAGGGTACACCGGAGGAAGTTGCAAAGGTCAAGAAGTCCTATACCGGGCAGTATGTGAAGAAGTATCTGGAGACGGAGTAGTTCGGGAATGAAAAGTAGTGTGGCGATACAGCCGATTGAGAAAGAGTGGAAAGACAGATGATTCGCGGAGTAATATTTGATATGGACGGTGTGATGATTGATTCGGAGCGCCAGTCTAACGAAGGGTGGCTTTGGGCGGCAGAACAGCTTGGCGTTGAAATGCCGATGTGGCTGATTGACAGCTTTAAGGGTGCACCCAACACATTGAGCTGTCAGTTTTTTGACAATTATTACCATGGCAAAATTGACTATTGGGAAGCACGAAAACTCAGAACGGAGCATATTTATAAAATTCGGGAAAAAGAAGGGCTGCCGATAAAAAAGGGACTGTTTGAATTGTTGGATTATATCCGTGAAAACGGAATAAAGTGTGCAGTTGCAACGTCTACCCGCAGGGAAAGTGCTGAAAAGACCCTGCATACGATTGGTGCATGGGAATATCTGGACAATGTGGTTTATGGGGACAGCGTGGAACACGGCAAACCCGAACCGGATATTTTTCTGGCGGCGGCAGGTAGAATTGGTGTGCCGCCACAGGAGTGTATTGTCATTGAAGACAGCATTAACGGCATTAAGGCGGGACATGCCGCAGGCATGAAAGTCGTGCATGTGCCGGATACGATTCAGATTGATGATACAATTCGTGCGCTGACTTACTGCGTGTGTGAGCATTTAGGCGAGGTGCCGGACGTGATTGAAAAATTAAATGCGCAGGTGTAGATTTGCCGGGAGTTGACAAAGAGGATTACAAAATGACTTTTTAAAAATCAGATTTTAAAAGTGAAGTAAAACAGGCAGAATAAGGCAGAATTGGCGGTTGCCAAGTATGGATTTGTTTTGTATAATGAAATAATACAATGAGCAGCAAAAGTAAAAGTTTCTGTTAATTAGGAAATGATTGCGCAATAAGAAGGAGGAAAACAGTGAACAGCGAATTAGTGTTGGTTCTTGATTTTGGCGGTCAGTACAATCAGTTGATTGCAAGACGTGTCAGAGAATGTAATGTATATGCAGAAGTGATTCCATACACAACAAGTCTGGAAGACATTAAAGCTAAAAATCCAAAGGGTATTATTTTTACCGGTGGTCCAAACAGTGTTTATAAGGAGGATTCACCGTCTTATGATAAATCAATTTTTGAAATTGGTGTGCCGATTCTCGGAATCTGTTACGGTTCACAGCTTATGGCATATAAGCTGGGTGGAGAAGTTGCGACAGCACCGGTCAGCGAGTACGGAAAGACAGATGTTGAAGTAGATACGTCTTCCCTGCTTTTTGAAGGAGTGTCTGCAACGACAACAACATGGATGAGCCATACGGATTATATCGCAAAAGCACCGCAGGGTTTTAAGATTACAGGCCACACAGGCAATTGTCCTGTTGCGGCTATGGAAAATGCAGAAAAGAAGTTATATGCGGTACAGTTCCATCCGGAAGTAATGCATTCCGTAGAAGGTCAGAAGATGTTGCACAATTTCTTATTTAATGTATGTAAATGTACCGGTGACTGGAAAATGGATTCTTTCGTGGAAACAACGATTGCACAGATTCGTGAAAAAGTCGGTGACGGTAAAGTACTTTGTGCATTATCAGGCGGTGTGGATTCATCTGTTGCAGCCGTTATGCTTGCAAAAGCAGTCGGCAAGCAGCTGACCTGCGTATTCGTAGACCACGGTCTGTTACGTAAAAATGAAGGTGATGAAGTAGAAGCTGTATTCGGACCGGATGGTCCATATGACCTGAATTTTATCAGAGTCAATGCACAGGAACGTTTCTACAGCAAACTTGCAGGAGTTACAGAACCGGAAGCAAAAAGAAAGATTATCGGAGAAGAATTTATCCGTGTATTTGAAGAAGAAGCAAAGAAAATCGGTGCTGTCGATTATCTTGTACAGGGAACGATTTATCCGGATGTCATTGAATCCGGTCTTGGAAAATCTGCAACGATTAAGTCCCACCATAATGTAGGCGGACTTCCTGATTATGTAGATTTCAAGGAAATCATCGAACCGCTTCGTATGCTGTTTAAGGACGAAGTAAGAAAAGCCGGACTGGAGTTAGGAATCCCGGAATATTTGGTTTACCGCCAGCCGTTTCCGGGACCGGGACTTGGTATCCGTATTATCGGAGAAGTAACGGCAGATAAGGTTCGTATCGTTCAGGATGCGGATTACATTTACCGTGAAGAAATCGCTAAGGCAGGAGTAGAAGGTCTTGGACAGTATTTCGCCGCCCTGACGAATATGCGCAGTGTCGGTGTTATGGGCGATGAGCGTACTTATGATTATGCCGTTGCACTCCGTGCCGTATGCACAGCCGATTTCATGACTGCCGACTGCGCCCAGATTCCATGGGACGTTTTAAGCACAGTTGCAAACAGAATTGTCAACGAAGTCAAAGGGGTAAACAGAGTGCTGTACGACTGCACGAGCAAACCACCGGCTACGATTGAGTTTGAATAGTAAACAGAGCTTCATAAATGGCGTAAACAAGCCATTTATGGGGCTTTTTCTTTTTTGTGATACCTATATGATACCTATTTTGATAGTACCACAGATATTAATGAGTACTAAACAGAAGTGTCATAGGTATTATCTATTATCACATTTCTTTTTATTTTCAAAAATTATCCCAATTATATGAAGCACCAAACACTGGTGCAAATTAGTGAAAATACACCAGTGGTGTCACTTCCGTAATTTGTGGGTTGGTTATAGAATTAATCGCACAGAAAGTTTTTAACACACAATGTGCCAGTATTGCCACAATGTTACCTGATGATGCCGACAGTGTTTGTAGAGACATCTTTATTGGTTTAAGTATGGATTAATTGTACTTAAAGATAAAAAAGTCCGTCAGAGAATATGTTTTGACGAAAAAAGTCCATGAGAGAATATTTAGAAAATACATGCTTTGAATTAGAATGAGTGATGTAATCAAGAGACAGGGATGCTGCTATATTTGTAAAAAAACCGCTATTGTACCCTTATCTGAGAAAAAGGGTCGGGTTTGTCCCTTTTAAAATTTAAGACAAGAAAATACAATAGTTGCAACGAGTTATATATAAGTTGTAGCTGCCAATACAAGTGCTTGATACATACCGGCAATTGCTGGGGAGAGGAGGTGAATGCACCATGGAAAAGTTATATTACACAGCAAAAGAGGTTGCTGAGATGCTTGATGTATCGGTATCTCATGCATACAAAGTAATAAGAGAAGCTAACAGGGAATTATCTTCTAAAGGCTTCTATGTCAGAGCCGGCAGAGTCAGCCGTAAGTATCTTGACAGTAAAGTATATGACTTATGTGATAAGACAGCATAAGGGAAAGGAGTAGTTGTATGGCAGCATACAAGGATGAGGCGAGGGGGACATGGTATGTCTCCTTCCACTACAACGATTGGACAGGTAAAAACAAAAGAAAGCTAAAACGTGGCTTTCGGACGAGAAAGGAGGCATTGGAGTATGAGCAGAAGTTTCTGCTACAGCAGGCAACAAATCTGGATATGAGGTTTGAAGATTTCTACAAGCTGTATGAGGAAGATTTAAAGCCTAAGCTGAAGCTTAACACGTGGCGTACAAAGGATGTCATTTTTCAGAAGAAGCTGATTCCATATTTCAAAGAAAAGAAGATGAATGAAATCAGTCCTGCGGATATTATCAAATGGCAGAATGAGATGATCAAGAAGAGACAGGCAGATGGTAAGCCCTATAAGCCGACTTATCTGAAAACAATGCAGTCAGAGCTGTCAGCCATATTTAATCATGCAGTACGCTTTTACAATCTGAGAGAAAATCCTGTAAAAAAGGCTGGAACGATTGGTAAAGGTAAAGCTGATGAGATGGATTTCTGGACAAAAGAAGAATATCTCAAGTTCATAGAATGTGTTAAAGACAAGCCAATATCTTATTATGCGTTCCAGATTCTTTACTGGTGCGGAATAAGGGAAGGTGAACTGCTTGCTCTGACACTGGCAGATATTGATTTTGAGAATAAGAAACTTCATATCACAAAGTCTTATCAGTATATCAATGGTGAAGATATCATCACAGATCCTAAGACGGAAAAGAGCAGAAGGGATGTTGTAATTCCTGATTTTCTGGTAGAAGAGTTAAGACAGTTTATCGGAATGCTATATGGATATGGAAGAGATGACAGAATATTTCAGATTACGAAGTCATATCTGCACCACGAGATGAGCAGGGGAGCTAAAGCGGCAGGAGTAAAGAGAATAAGAATTCATGATCTTAGGCATTCGCACATTTCTCTACTTATTCGCCTGGGTTTTTCAGCGGTAGCCATTGGAAACAGGGTTGGACATGAGAGCCAGACAATAACATTTCATTATGCACATATGTTTCCGACAGAGCAGATTGAGATGGCTGATAAGCTTAATGAGGAATTTGTGCCGGGAACAGGGAATGGAGGTGATATTCAGTGAGTGGAGTTCATAAGAATCCGACAATCAGTTTTCGCATATCAGACTATGAAAGGCGTGAAATTGAAGCAAGAATCAAGGCAAGTGGAATGATGAAGAAAACATTTTTTACAAGATGCTGTATCAATGGTCGAATCTGTGTTGTAGGTAAGAAAGAAACAGTATATATGCTGGTGCAGACGCTTGAGAAGATGCAGGCAGATATTAACAAAATGTATGATGAAATCATAGAAACAGGACGGATAAAAGAAAAAGAATCACCGGTTGATGGTGAAGCTTATACAGATATTGAAGAATTGCAGCATGACTATCTTGCTATGATAAAAGCAGTTGTGGATATGCTGGATGGAGCAAAATACCTCTGGCAGAAATAGTGGCTTTCCTGACGGCAATCGGGAAAGCCACGGCAGATAACAAAAGCGGGCTTCTGTTACCAAAACACCAATTAAAGTATAACAGCAGCCCACTTTTGAGACAATGATTATTTACGAAAGTGGGGCAGACAGTGGAAACAAATACAGAATTAAAAATGATACACCTCTCTGAGGTTGAATCACAGCAGATTAAATGGCTGTGGTATCCATTTATCCCTTATGGAAAGCTGTCAATAGTGCAGGGAGACCCCGGTGATGGGAAATCTACGCTGATACTTAATATTGCAGCAAAGCTGTCAAGGGGAGAATGTATAGATGAAAATATGAATATTACTGAGCCTGTAAATGTAATATATCAGACGGCAGAAGACGGACTTGCAGATACAGTCAAGCCGAGGCTTGAAGCAGCAAATGCAGACTGCAGCAGAATATCAATCATAGATGAGTCTGATAAGAGTGTGAGCATGACTGATGACAGGATAGAGGAAGCTATAAAAAGAGAAAATGCGAAGTTGTGCATCTTTGATCCGATACAGGCTTATCTTGGCGGGGATACTGATATGAACCGGGCAAATGAAGCCAGAGAAATGACGAAGAAGCTTGGAAGTATTGCTGAAAGAACAGGCTGTGCCATTGTTCTTATCGGTCATATGAATAAAGGCTCAGGAGCAAAGGCTGCTTACCGGGGAATGGGTTCCATTGATTTCTTTGCTGTGGCAAGGAGTGTAATGCTTGTCGGCAGAATAGAAGGGCAGAGTAATCTCAGGGCAATGATACAGATAAAGAATAATCTTGCAGCATTTGGTCATCCGAAAGCATTTGAACTGGCAGAGGACGGATTTCATTGGTTAGGTGATTATGAAATTACTGCTGATGAAGTACTGGGTGGTATGGTTCCTAAAGCAAGCAAACTTGAGATGGCAAAGCAGTTTTTAAGAGAACAGGCAGAAAGAACACAGAGAATTTTAAGTACAGAAATTATAGAGCTTGCTGCACAGGAAGGAATATCGAAAAGAACACTTGAGACAGCAAAGAAGGAACTAAAGATAAAGGCTGAGCGTTGCAATAATAACTGGTACTGGAATTTGAGAGTATAAAAATCAACATCGCAACATTGCAAAGTGTCAGGTTTTGCAATCTTGAAGCTTGCAAGGTTGCAAAATATATAGACCTTGCGATGTTGCGGTCTTGAAAAGAAAGGACAATTACGATGACATTATTTGAAGAATTAGGTGTTGAATATAAAGAAGTGGATGGGATTTTATATCCTCTTTTATCTGTAGATGAAGCAGAATACAATCTTACGGATATAGGAAAATATGGTCGGATGTGGCTTAGGTATATGAAAGAAAATAAACCTTCTGAGTATCGTCATATGGCACGAATGGGACAGCTAAGAAAGCAGGCAGAAGCAGTAAATGAAGAAGCATATGAGCGATTGGACAATATTGAAGCAGCATGGTTGAAAAAGCATATGACGGGTAAAAAGAAAACATTTATGGAGCAGCTGTATTTGCGGAATCAGGCAAGAGCGATGGCAGAAGAAATCGTGATAAATGAGATTGTGTTTAAGTGCAGATGAGGTTTAAAAGGCTGATGCCAAAACCCTCGGAGAGCCCCCGCAGTTTTGTCAGCATGACGAAACTGCTAGGGGGTTATCATCTATGGCAGAGCCAAGATGATAACTGTATCTCTCCGACAGAAATTACGAATAAGAATATATTACAGATAAGGAGATGCGAATGGGAAATATTTCATATACAGCTCATGTGAGCAATAAGAAAAGTGCCATTACATCGAAATCCAAGCTGGCAGGTGTTGCAAAGCATAATCTGCGGAAATATAAATCATCAGATTACAGCAAAGACAATATTTTTATTGTCTACGGAACATCAAATCTGATTGACGATGTAAAGACAGTATACCACAAAGAATTCGATGAGGCATTAGAAGAATATAATAAAAAACAGACACGACCAGACCGCAGGATAGAAGATTATTTTGAACATGTCGCTGGCAAGGAGCAGGATATGGCAGTAGAGATAATCATTCAGATAGGCGATAGGGAGTTTTGGAAACAGTATGATGATATGAAGTCGTATATAAAGCTATCGTACGAGATAATTTTGGGCGAGTTTATAAAAAGGCTGCCAGGGTTTGTGGTGGCAAATGCAGTGGTTCATCTTGATGAGGACAGTCCTCATATGCATATAGTGGGAGTACCTGTGGCAGATGGATATAAAAAGGGGCTTAGCAAGCAGGTGTCAAAACGAAAAGTATTTACTAAAGAAGTTTTGTCACGAGTGCTGCAGGATGAGTTAAGGGAGGTCGCTAATAAAGAGGTTAATGACTGGTTTGGAGAACAGATAAAGGCGAAGTCGAAAGGACGGAATAACGACTTATCTGTGACAGAATATAAGGTGGCACAGGAGAGCAGAAAACTTGAAGAAATCCAGCAACAGAACAATGAAGAACAGGCGAAAAATACTAGGCTTAGAAGCAGCAATGCCAGTATATCATATCAGATAGCCACACAGGAGAAGAAGCATGACAGGAATATTGATATGATAGCTGCGGATGAGGATAGACTTGAGAGAGTCAGAGATAACATTGATGCAGCAGAGAATGAGTATGCTAAATATGCAGATATGATTACGGATAAAAAGAATAAGCTGGAAATGCTTACTTCTAAAGAAAATGAACTGGTAGAGCGTACAAAAATTGCTGAGAATGTATATGATATGTTCCGACATGGTGGTGATGACGATGTAAGGGAGAAACTTATTGATGTTATGTATGAGAACCAGAGACTTCAGGAGGAGAATAAGTCGTTAAAGGAGTTGTTGGAGAAGGCTTATGATTTTATGAAGCAGTTTGTGATTGATGGGGTTAATCTGCTGGAGAAGTTTATGGAGAGTGTTGGGAAAGTGATGGAAAGACTTTCCCCAAAAATAAAATAAAAACATCTGTTCGTGCAACAAAGTATTGACATTGTTATACTACGGATTTATGATTGATAATAGAAACGGAGGAACGGACATAATGAGAAAATCAATTTCAATCAGCATAAGAGTAAGTGAAGATGAGTTGGAAAAATTCAAAGAGGCTGCAAGACTGGAGGCATATGCTTCATATAGTGAGTTTGTTAGAAGAACGGCATTAATAGAAGCTACAAGAATAATCAAGGAAAACAATGAAGGAGAAAATACCTATGAACATAATTAGTTTGTTTAGCGGATGTGGGGGATTAGATTTAGGATTTGAAAGCGCTGGGTTTAATATTCCTGTTGCTAATGAATTTGATAAGACAATATGGGCTACATTCAAAGCTAATCACCCTAATACACATCTGATTGAAGGAGATATAAGACAAGTAACAAAAGGAGATATTGAACAGTATATAGATGGTGAAATTGATGGAATTATAGGTGGACCACCTTGTCAATCATGGTCTGAAGCTGGATCATTGAAAGGTATTAAGGATGCAAGGGGACAGTTATTTTTTGATTATATAAGAATTCTTAAGGAATTTCAGCCTAAATTCTTTCTGGCAGAAAATGTTAGCGGAATGTTAGCTAATAGACATTCAGAGGCAGTACAGAACATACTCAATCTTTTCGATGGAGCAGGATATGATGTATCTTTTACACTTGTTAATGCAAAGGATTATGGTGTGGCTGAAGAAAGAAAAAGGGTATTTTATATAGGGTTTAGAAAAGACTTGAATATTGATTTTGGATTTCCTAAGGGGTCAACCAAAGAAGATGATAAGAAGATTACTCTTAGAGATATAATATGGGATTTACAGGATACAGCAGTGCCTTCAGGAGAAAAAAATCATCATAATCCAGAAGCAATCAATAATAATGAGTATTACACAGGAGCATATTCTCCAATTTTTATGAGCCGAAACAGAGTGAAATCCTGGGATGAGCAAGCTTTTACAGTACAGGCATCAGGAAGACAATGTCAGTTACATCCACAGGCACCTAAGATGGTTAAGGTGGGGCAGAATGATTGCAGATTTGTAGAGGGCAAAGAACATCTTTATCGCCGAATGACAATAAGAGAAGTAGCCAGAGTTCAAGGGTTTCCAGATAATTTTAAATTTATATATGAAGATACAAACACAGCTTATAAAATGATTGGAAATGCAGTTCCAGTTAATCTTGCATATGAAATAGCAGTAGCAATAAAGAAATACTTAGAGGGTAATAGTGCAGATGTGGTAGTAGATGATGATGTTATAGATGCAAAGGAGGTCAATGAGAAAAAAGTGAGTACAAAGAGTAATGATCAGGGAAGAGCATATGAATATGCGTGGATTAAAACACTTTATAAGGCATTGTGTGAAATGCGTAAAACAAAAATAGTTGATAATTCCAGCTTACATGCGAATGAAAAAGCATGGATGCTTATGGATGAGGAAATGCAGCAGACATTTATGATTTCTGCTGAAGCTGCAATTAATGAAGTACTTGAAATGGAGCCAAGATTATCAGAAAACGATAATGACGAACTGACATTAGAGTTTCAAAAAGATGGAGCTGGCGTTAAAGGCGATGTAAGAGATATTGTTATTCGCAGAGACGATATTGAATGGGAAATAGGATTAAGTATCAAGCACAATCACGATGCAGTTAAACACAGCAGATTAAGTCATAAACTGGATTTTGGCAAAGAATGGTTTGATATACCTTGTAGTAACGAATATTGGGGGGCGGTTAATCCAATATTTGATATGCTGAAAAGTGAAAAAGAAAATGGCTCACGATGGTCAGAAATAGTGCAGAAAGATGAAAATGTATATGTACCATTATTGCAGGCTTTTATGGATGAAGTTAATAGGGCATATAAAGAAGATAAGAATATGCCTGAAAAGATGATAGAATACCTTATAGGAAAAGAAGATTATTACAAGATAGTTAGTCATGACAGTAAACGACTTACATTGATTCATACTTTTAATATGCATGATACTTTAAATAAGTCGAGTAAGGATAAGGTTTCGGAAATTGAAGTTCCTGTGGTTGAATTACCGACAAGACTGATTGACATTGGATTTAAGCCGAAAAGTAATAATACTGTAGAAATGATTTTGGACAATGGATGGCAGTTGAGTTTTAGAATTCATAGTGCAAGTACAAAGGTAGAACCAAGTTTAAAATTCGATGTGCAGTTTATAAGTATGCCTGTGTCAGTATGCACTATCAAATGTGTATGGAAATAAGGTGGTGCAAGTATTGAGAAAAATGTTGTTAAGCTTCAGACCAGATGTGTATGAAAAAATAAAATCTGGTCTGAAGATATTCGAACACAGAAGAAATTTTCCAGATGAACCGATAATGGCATATATGTATGTTAGTTCACCAGTAAAAGCGATTACGGGTATTGTTTATTTGGATAAAAGGCATTGCCTATCTGATTGGTTGGAAGAATATAAGGAAGATAGCAATGCCATTGCCAGAATAAAAGAATATATGGAAACCTACCATTACAGATATGCGATGGAAATAGCTAAGTTTCAGGAAACATCTAAGATATCATTAGATGACTTGAGAAAGAATGTTCCGGGATTTGTAGCACCACAGATGTATATATATTTGGATGGTACAGAATTGTTGGAGTATATAGAGAGTAACTTAAAAATGATAGATTTGCAGGTAGAACATTCATTTGAAAGAATAGAGGCTTGTCAGGTTTGTGTGCATTAGTTAGGCATTGTTAGAGAGGTGTGAATTAACGTTTTATGGAATTTTTTTCAACAAGAAATAAAATTTTAAGTATAAATCCTAATGGATTGAGAAGTACAAGTATTCAGTTGCGAGAACGCATATGGAATGTATTTTATAAAGAAGAGTATGATTATTATGATACATTGGAGTATACGTCTTATACAACGGGAATAGAAGATATGATGTTGGAAATGGGAATTAAATATGAATTTCCAGCAAATAAAATATACAAAAATCAGAATGCAGAAAAGTTGCATAAGCATGTGGTTCAATGTGAAGGTATGTGGTATAGAATATATGATTTTATTGAAAAATATCTTAGAGTGACTGATAGTGAAAAAACACAAAGGTTGACGATAGAATTCAATCGAATACTAGAAGAGGAAGTTGCTCCATACAGAATTTTAAATGGATTAGTTGTACCGATTATTGGTAAAAGTGAATTGAACTCAATAAGTGAAACAATTGACTTGGAATATGAATCTGTTAGTAAACATATGACAAAGGCATTAGAGTTATATTCTGATAGAAAAAAACCAGATTATGAAAATTCAGTAAAGGAATCAATAAGCAGTGTAGAGTCTATGTGTAGTATTATAACAGGACTATCAGGAGGTGCAGCGACATTAGGGAACACATTGAAAAAGTTAAAAGAGAATGGAGTGAATATACATCCGGCATTGGAAAATGCATTTAAGCAGTTGTATGGATATACTTCAGATTCAGGTGGAATAAGGCACGGAAGTATTGAATTTGTTAATGTGGCAAGTGAAGATGCGAAGTATATGTTAGTGTCATGTTCAGCTTTTGTAAATTATTTGACGGAAAAATGGATAAAATACAATTTAAAATGACGGGATATTTTATATGTCTAGATAAATTGGTGAGTATGTATGAGAATTTTGTTTTGGAATACACATAGAAATGTTGATATAAATTCATATATTTTGGATATAGTTAATCAAAATGAAATTGATGTATTAGTATTAGCAGAGTATATGGCAGAGATTAATGAATTAAATGATAATTTAAAACAATGTAAAAAAAGATTATTTAATTGGAACACTAAAGGGTGTGAGAGAATACATATATGGGGAAATTATATTGATGTTACGCCTGGAGAACAGAATAAATATTTTTCTGTTCAAATTGTAAATAAACAGTACATCATGTGTGGAGTGCATATGTATTCAAATCTTAATGGAGAACATTATGATGAGAGAGTAGCATTAGCTGAAGAAATTATGTATTCAATTAAACACATAAAGCAGAGATTACAAACAGAGCATGTTATTGTTATAGGAGATATAAATGAATCACCTTATGAAAAGGCATGTTTAAGTGCAAAGGGATTTCATGCTTTACCAGCATTACAAATTTTAGATAAAGGTTCGAGAACAGTTTATGGGAAAGAGTATGAAAAAATGTATAATCCTATGTGGAATTTATTTGGAGATTTTAAATACCCACCTGGAACATACTATAGAGTAGAATCTAAATTATATAATCCATGCTGGTTTATGCTTGATCAAGTGATTATTAGTCAGTCTATGATTCCATTAATGGTTAAGGAACAATTAAAAATAATAACAAAATGTGGAAAAGGTGTACTATATACTGATAATAGGTACCCTAATAGTAATATAAGTGATCATTTTCCTATTATGTGTGAATTTAATATTTGATAGAAGGAGATTAACTATGAACAAAAAAACATTTAATTTTGAATTAAAGGATACAATGTCACCTGAAGAAGTGATTATTGAAAGTGGAAAAAAAATAGCAGAATGCACAAATGATATGGTGATTTGTAATGTTGATGTGTATGAAGGGCAAACAAAATCATATGTTAAAAAAAATAACCTTTGGGCTGCGACAGAAGCTTTTAATAAAGTCGAAGAAACTGTAGATATTCAAGATGTATTGGGAGAACAAAGTGGAATTGACAATAAATTTGAAGTATTTTTATCAGTTAAGGGGTTAGAGTATTATAAGTATAGAATTATGTTTTTAAGATATGGTGCTATTGCTTATCCAGTTGAAGTTGTACTAAACGAGGATATAGCTGAAGCATACAATGGAAAGAAACAGTATATTTATGATGTTGATTCTATGGAAGAATTAAAAACAATGTTTGAGACGATTATTAATACAGACTTCTGTACTAACTTAATACAGAGTTTGATATATGAATCAATGAGACAATCTAGAAAAGATAAATCAGAAAATTAGAATGTGATACCCATATGATACCTAAATTTTTGAAAATATAAAATAATTGTGATAAAAGGCGGAATAATCGCCATTAAAAGCTCTAGAAATCAAGCTTTCACAGGGATAATAAGTTTCTCTGCGGGGAGTTTGAATAGCGGATTTTGCCTCACAAAGCCTGTATTTATGGGCTTTGTGGGGCTTTTTTGTTGGCTCTACGGGTCAATTTCGGGACAATTATATTCAGAAAAATATATATCGGGACACAGAAAGATATTTTTTGAAAGTGTTTCGGGGGTATCTATAGAGAACGGTCTTGCAATAGCGTAGCTGGAAGTTTTGCAAGGAGAAGTTCGGTCTTATACATCATTTCCATAAAAAACCCAAAAACCCATAAAAAGTGATATGTGTATGAAGTTTTCTTTGATATAATGATTTTACGAATACAAGTTGAGAGTAAAACCCAAAAACCCAAAGAAAAGAGGATATGTATATGTATGAATTTTCAGATGCCATAGATAAAGTGAACTTTGATGAAGAATTTTCAGATGTTGCAGATAATATAAAAAATGATTGTTGGCAGTTGGAAAGTATGAATTTTTCAGATGCTGTAGCAAAAATAAATGAGTGGATAGACAGAGTTTTCAATCCATGCAAATGTTCTATAATAGATTATCCAGAGTGGTTTAAAATTGTTGTATGGAGAGTATTGTATAATGAGCTTAAAGCAAATCCACAGGCTAGGCAGACAGAACTGATAGAGAATAATATTAACTTGCCGAAGGATGTCTTTGGAAAAAAATACTGGAATATGTATTCACCTGATATGAAGCTCCAGCAGGAAAAATATGATAATTTATTCTTGCCATTTAATTATGCACAGGTTGAGTGTAATCCTATATACAGAGCAATGATTCATCATATCATATGCAGTGCAGATATTTGTACCGATAGTATTGTTGATGTGTTTGGAAAGTTTGGACTTGTACCTGCATTGTGTGCAAATGGATATAAGCATAAGGTGGTATGCGTAAGTGAAAAAGATTATTTTTTATTCAGCGTACTTCAGGATGCTTTAAAAAAGCCTGTCAAGGTATATAAGATAATTGGGAAACTGCAACATTATTTGGAAATTAAAAATGTTGATAAAGAGCTAAAGCTGATACAAGAGCAGACATTGAATGAATTGGGACAAATTAAACTTATTATGAACAATAAGATAGAGAAAATTCAAGAAATAGGAGAAGAAAACACAGTAAGATACCAGTCATATGCAGGTATTAAGTATACTAAAGAGCAGATGGCGGCATATATTTTTGTTAATTTATGTTTTTCTCCCGAATATTGGGTAGATTCCAATCTGGAGATTGTGGGAAACAAGGTAACAGGATGGATTGATGAGACGAAAACATTTACAAGAAGGGCGGAGGAATTTATAAAGCTATCAAAAGAGGAGTTCGTGCAATTTGCAAATGAGTTTAGAAAACTTGATTTTCATAAATGCAGCATAGATGATATTAAAAAGAGTTTAAGGGAAGATTATTTCTTTTACGCAAAAGATAGTGATGATTTTGATGAAGCACTGCTTTATGTCGATGCTCCTAAGTATATAAGGGAATATAAAAGATTTAATATGAGCGGAACTTGGATGAGAATTTTGTTAGATACATTAAATAATCATAGGGGAAATTGGATTCTGACATGGTCTACATATGTTGAAAAAGGAGTAGATGGAGAAACTTTGTTTGATAAATTATATACTGGGCAGAGAATGGAGGCAGAGGAACAGTTTACGCTGAGAGACGATATTCCTATCAAGGAAAAAGTTTCTATCAGTACATTGTATCAATTGGTTGATGTTATAAATGCAAGTAGAAAATTATATGTTTTTCTGTATAGAGAAAGTAATCGTAATAAACAGCAGAATATCGCATTTATTACAGATATTGATTTTGATAATATTACCAATGACGATTTTGGTAAAAAATATAATATTGAGTTTACACATCATGGACGATTGATTAAGATGGATTGGACAGATTTCAGAACAAAATATAAAAAGAATTAGGAAGTAAGAGCCGAGAGGCTCTTATTTTTGTGCGATGAATTATAAAATCCCCTACCTATCAAGCCATAAATTCAACATATAAAAATTATATATAGTCTGACAGACAAGCAGTAATTTTCCATATTATAATTGCGTCATAATCAAAAATAATTAGTGCACAATATTATAATTGATAATTTTGAAACAGATAAATGTGATTTGTGCGATAGAACAAAAAATTATTTGTGAGACAGCATAAATCCAGCACAAAGTTCTTTTCTTTAGGCTAACTTACAAAAGATAGCTTATAGTGCATAATAAAAAGCGAAGTTAAGGATGCGTCGACAAGTTCCTGATTAATACATGAAGTTTATAGGAAAGGAGTTACACAATGAGTTCAAAGTTTATACCATTCATACCCGTGTATAAGGTGGTAGACAATATGGTTAGTGAGTCAATATCTCACAAACAGATAGTATTTGAGAAATCAGATGGTGGAATGATTATGAGTACATTATCAAAACCAGCATTTGAAGTGAATGAAGATAAAGTGGTGTGTATAAAAGAAGTTAGTCCTCTTGACAGAATGCATGACCAATTTTGTGTGTTGTCTGAAAAAGCTGTGATAAAAGGAAGATTGAGTACAGAACATTCAAAACACAGATACCTTATGTGCAATCCAAAATTTCAAACTAATCCGCCACTTATTCCAGCGGATGAAAGAAAAAAGAGAAAAGATGATAAAGAATATGTTGATTGGAGGATGGAACAATGGAAAATAATAAAGTAACATATGACGAATTGAAGAATGGATTAGTGGCTAATGGACTTATAACAAATGATTCTGAAGAAGCGGCAGAAAGAAAAGTCAACAATGCATGGCAGAATATAGTTTGCGGTAAGATGTGGATAAAAGATTGTTGTATTGATGAAAAAGGAAATTATTCTTATGTTATAAATTTTATAAATATTTGTGGCAAAGAGATTAGTATTGTAGTTCCACGTGCAAAATTTAAAGCGGCTTACCTGAGTAAATTAATAAACGAAAAAGGTGGATATGTATACGATGATAGGCTGTTGTATATGTATTTGAAGCAATATGAGTCATATGTATTAGGCTATGAAAAACCTTCCAATGAAAAAATTGTAGAAACACCACTAGTATTTAAAAACACATATTCTAAGGCAGGATGGAGATTTATGGATGATGATAAAGTAGCATTTGTTTCTTCTGAAGGCTGTTATTCAGAAAAGAAATACATTGGGGATATAGAGTATACTGGAAAGCTATGCATTGAGCAGAAAGGAACAGTTGATAATTATAAAAAGATGATACAGAAATATATGATTGAAGATAAGAACATACCTCTGCAGGCAGTTTTATCAATGTCAACTGCGTCAGTGTTGTTGTGGTATTTCAATAATGTGTTACATAAACAAATTTTGAATTTTATTGTTCATTTATGCGGAGAACGGGGGAGTGGAAAGACTACATCGTTAGAACTGTGTGCTTCATTTTCAGGAAAACCAGTACCTCAGAGTGATGCGGAGAAAACATCAATATATTCTACATTTAACGGAACAGATAATGCCTTGATTGAATTGGATTTTAACAATGGCTATGCAATTGCTATTGATGATACACAGTTATGTGATAACAAAATAAAAGATTCATTTTTCTATGCATTAGCATCTGGAAAAGGAAGGCAGAGGTTGAAATCAAATGGTTCAAGAGCAAATGTAAAATCTGAGTATACAACTGGAATTTTAACATCTGGAGAGAAAGATCTTTTTTCGGCACTTACTGAAAATGGATTAAAACCTAGAATTATCGAGTTAGATGGGGTTAAATGGACAGATGATTCAAAAATATCAGATGATATAAAAAATATTGTTTGCGAAAACTATGGATTAATTAGTCCGTTGATTGCTCAATATGTAATAGATAATTTAGAGTTCAATGTGAATGATAAATTGTCAGAAACATTCTCCAAATGGGAAGATCGTTTCCTGAGTGAAGCAAGGGATAAGCATTATTACATTCATGACACACCTAGATTTGTGAAAACACTTGCATTATTTATGGTTGGACTTGAGGTTCTTGAAAAAACTTTAGAACAAAAATATGATGTTGAAGGAGTATATCATTTCTTTTTTGATAGTGTTGTTGTAAAAAAGGCTCAGAATGAACAGTCATCATTTAATATTTACAGTCAATTGGTGGATTATAATGTGATACATGGCAATGAAGTGGCAGTAATGCAAAAAACTGAAAATGGTGTTGAGGGAACTATTCCTTTTGAAGATGATGAAAATACATCCGAGTTAATAAAAAATACCTGTAAGATTGCTTCAAGATTTAACGGGAGTAAGTATTCAATTTTTATACCTACAGCAGAAGCGTTCTATATACTTCAGGAAGAATTAGGGGTAAAGGATTTTGAAAAATTTTTACAGGATATGTTGGAGAGCAAAAGATTAGTTTGGACTGAAACGACTTCACGAGCAGGAAAAAAAGTTCCTAGATTGGATACAAAGTATCATAATAAACGAGGGTATCGTTTTATTTTACCTGACAATTTTATGGAAAGGGTTAAAGAATATAAATTGAATAAGGACTAAATGGAAATAAAGGACAGTCAGATGGCTGTCCTTTTTCAGTACTATAATAGACACTCCTATAAAAAACGCATAGGTCTCATAATTTAAGACAGCTTCTGGCAGCATAAGATTTTTTTATATTTAATATCCAACTCAAGTTGGAATATAAACATTGTCAGTAGAATGACTGCTATATAGGATGAAAATCAAGATAGGATAATCCTAGAAAGATTCTATTTTGGTATAACAGATGATTTGCATATAGCCAGTCATCTCCAGCAACAGATAATTAAAATTAGGAGGGCAAACAATATGGAAATAGTAGCGAATGTGCAGGCGATAGTATTCGCATTAGGTGTAAAGACAACTAATGTGGTAAAGCAGCTAACAGAGGGTGATGCAGTAGCTGTTTATGAGGGAGAGAGAGATCATGAGAATGATGCTCAGGTTATGGAGCGTTATGAAAAGGCAGTAGAAGCATGCAGAGTATGGCTTCGAGCTGTTGTAGGTACACAGGTTATTGCTAATCAGAGCGATGATATCTGTGTAGAGGCAGAACTGCTGATGCCAGATAGACTGGTAGAAGTAGCAGTTTACTCTGCAGAGTATCCATTTGGAGGTGGATACAATGCAGATGTAGTTGAAAAACTAAATACTCCAATTGGCAAGTTTAATTATCAGACTTACCGAGCAATACTGGATACACCAATCAATCCAGTAAAGGAACTATATAAGTTCTTTCAGGATTTGATTCATCAAATCCATAATATTGTAGTCATGCCTTTACATTGTGATGGCATGGACGATTTACTCAACAAGTATATTGTTGAGGATGAGGGCATTGTGGATGTCCTTGGGGTATCCAGATACGATGCTCTCTGGAACAATGTCATGGATTTCATGGAATATGATTATTCAGAAGGGGGGATGTAGGTGGAGAAACTGAAGAGAGTACACCTCAGACCTCTTATAAGTGGTGATTTCGTCATTGAAGGAATTACATATAAGGGGAAACATATAGAGGAGAAACTTGATGTACAGTCAGTAGACCTCTGTCTGATGATGCAGTTTTATATTGACATAAGATTAAAAACAGGCAGAGAGTATAGGATTTGGTATTATGATATGGATATGAGTCGTGTATCAGTTCCAATGTACATCAACAAGTATAAGGTAAGAGCAACATATTTGCATGCCTTATATGCGATAGTCGCTGAAGTGAGCTATTATCTTAGCGGATTTAGCAAAGAGATTAATCGTGACTATCTGATGAATACAAAGGAAATTTCAAAGTTTTATATAAATCGAGATGTAGATATCATCATAAAGGAATTGCTCAAGGCAGCAGGGATAGATTAAGAAGGGCTTCCTGATAAAATTTAATATAGATGTGAAAGGGACTTGTTCTGTGTGGCAAGTCCTTTTCTTTTGCATATATGCAGAATATAAAACCACAAGGTTGTTATCTTTGAATGAATATTTCTTGTAGGTATCCAGCATAGATGGTATTTTTAAAATCTCAACTGTTGATTGCCTGTGGTTTTTGTATGTAGTTGTCGAATAGCAGGTATTTTTAGGAAGCTGTGAAATATGTGATTGTTTTGGTATTTTGGTATAGTTTTTAGGTCAAGAAATTATTCCCAAAATCTGATGGGGTAGTATTATGATGAATTTTATAGTAAAAAACATAATTAGAGGTATAATAAAGTTAAATTCATTTTAAGGAGAAATTTTATTATGGATAATGTAATAAAATGTTTAAGGTCAATAAGTGATAAAGAATTATGCTATTCAGAAGAAGGAATAAGACTGATTAATTTAGCACAGGAAATGATTGCACGAGAGCGACAAGTTGTTTTACAGGAAAAAAATATTTTGATTGCTGGTTGTTACATTGATATGGTGGATGATGATACTATTAATGCTTTTGCAACAAAATATGATAATGAATACTATATATTTGTAAATAGAGGAATTGTTGATGCTCATAGAAGTTATTTAGAAAGTCTGAATTGGAGTTTTATCAATAATGAAGAAGAAAAAAAGGAATATATTCAATCATTGCTTGAGTATGGGTTTTACTTTATAGTTTTTCATGAATATGCACATATTTTGTGTGGACATATAGATGGTGAACTAGATAGTCCAGATGATTTGAAAGCACAGGAATGTGAGGCTGATATTTTTTCTTTTGATTATTTGTTAAAATATGTTCAATATACTAAAGAACTTGACGAGTATACTAAAGAATTTGAAAAGTTGTTTTTAGCAGTATATTTACTGATGGAGCAAAGTCAGAAAAAGGAGTACAGAGAGTGGTATAATGATAAAATTATCCAAAATTATTATGACGAAGATAGAAAAAATAAGAGAAATCATCCTTTAAATGCTCAGAGAATATTATATTTATATGAGATGTTAAATGTTGTGATAGTGACGGATAAAGTATATTTATTACCAGTAAAACAGAAAATAATAGAAAAATTAATAAAGATAAAAGGACTAAATAAAGATAATATAACTAGTTTGGGTAATAATTACAAAACAGTTGAGGATTCTGTAAAAGAATTAAAACAGACATTGGATAGCATAAGAGAAAAAATTCCAAGAATGGGAAATCAAATAAACAATAATTAAGTTGAAAAAGGACACAATTATGGTATAATTAGACCATAAACAAGGAGGTGTATATTATGCCACAAATAATTCCAATTAAAGACCTGAAGAATACATCAGAGATATCTGATATGTGCCATAAGACAGAGGAGCCAATTTATGTTACAAAAAATGGCTATGGTGATATGGTAATTATGAGCATGGAGATTTATGAGTCAACCATGAGACAGATCGCCATATACAGAGATATAGAGATATCTGAAAAGCAGATAGAGGCAGGACAGGTAAAGGATGCCAGAACAGCACTTAGAGAAACGAGGGCAAAGTATGGCTTATAAATTAAATGTTACAGAGCATGCCAATGAATTGCTTGATAATCTTGTGTATCATTTGATTTATCGCTTAAAGAATGAACAGGCAGCGGAGCATCTGTTAGATAGTATTGATGTTATCTATGACAGGTTGGAGGTCAATCCTTTTCAGTTTTCAGAATGTAGAGATGCATATCTGGCAAAGAAAGGGTATAGAGAAGCAGTTGTGCCACAGATGAATTATATTATTATTTTTGATGTGAGAGCAGATGTTGTAAATGTAGTTGGTATTTTCCACCAGTTAGAGAATTACCCAAATAAATTATAATATGCTTGGGGTAGAGCAGAGTCAGTCGAAAGGCTGGCTCTAATTTTTTTGCACATTTTTTCGCAGACAGGCAAATAACTGAACAGTTCATGCAACTTCTCAAGAATAATTTCAAGACAATCTTTACAGAAATTAAGGCAAGAGCTAACATACCACACAACCCTGAATTGTCGGGACTTTTTCTGAAAGGAGGACTTGAAAAATGTTATTAAGCACTATTGCTGAAAAGCACCCTAATTCTTTCGTGCTGTTGCTCCCTAAAACTAGAGATGAGCAAAATCATGTGAGGGACTGGCAGGTCTTAAACACATCAAGGCATTATGATGAAATCCTAAAAGTAGCAAAATATTATCGTGCCGAAGGTATGAATGATGCAGTCATATGCAGCACATGTGATGAGCTTGTTGTTCCACCAAATGAAAGTGCAAAGTTTGTTAGAGTGTATTATTCAATGCTTACGATTGCCAAGGTGGTTCTTCATATTCCACTGGGAGGTGGTGAGTAGTGGCACTAATCGACAGAGCAAGGAATGTCTATTTTGATAGGGCGAGAGAGCGTTGGAAACAGAAAGGTTTTGATGCTGACATAACAGATATTCTTGAAGATTATCGTGCAGAAACCAATAAAAAGATTAAAAGAGACAAGGTCAATGTTCTATCTACATTTTTGATCAGTCTGTATGATTATGACCATGATTCCCTGCAGTTAGATATTACAAAGCTTATAGTTCTTAGTCCTAGTAGCGAGTTCCCAGCTAAGGATAAAAGAAAGTTATTACAAATCCTTTGGTCTACTATTCAAATGCTGTATGCCGATGATTGGTCTGAAGTATTGAATGAAGTCAATCGACTGGGTGAGTGGGCGAGGGCAAATCCAGAGGAATTCCCTGTAAAATAGCCAATCTTGGGGTATCTTATAAATTTTTCTATGGAAAAATTTCAAAAACAACTTGCAATTCACTTCAAACAGAGTGATAGATAACACACGAAAAAAATTAAACTCACGAAATGGAGGATTTATTATGGTTAAGGTTTTAGTTAATGGAGGCTTATTTGAAATAAGCAAGGTTGAAGAGATTGTTGAAAAGAGAGTGCCTTTCAATGGAACAAATATAAGATTGGTGCAGATTGCCAAGGACAGTAAGCAAGCTGTAAGTGGATTACACTTTCAGGTAAAGAATACTGAGTGCAACGTCTTTGCAATCGGTGAGTTCACGATTGGTAATCTGCCAACAGCTAAGGTCAAGGAAATCATGAAGCAGTTATTATCTGATGGTTATTATGATTTCTCTGATTGTGATTTCCAGCCGATGATGTTTGTGGAAAAGTATAAGTTTGATGAAGGTAAGAGCAAGCCATATTTTTGTCAAGGCTCACTCATCCAGTTTTATGCATCAAACGATGTTTTCAACTGTCCTTTAAATATTAATGGAGCAGAAGTTCAGGCTGAGTTTGGAGATGAAAAAGATGATTTGTCTGATATGTCTGATGAGGAACTTCGACAGGCTATCTATGAACTGGAGGATACTACTATGCTTCGCTTAGGTCAGATGAGCCGAGAGGAGCTGGAAAAAGAATACGATGGAATTGAGGTGGATATGGATGAATAAATCGACACTTCCAGTTGGAATTAAAACATTAATAGGCTGGAAAAATAAGGGTACATTGACTTTTGATAATCCCATACAGCGTAGTGGTTCTCAGTGGACTCTCTTACAGAAAAGTTTACTAATTCATTCTATCCTTATGGGGTATCCTGTTCCAAACTGTTATTTCCTTAAGAGCAAAAATGAGAATGGAGATACTGTGTACGATTGCCTAGATGCGAAGCAGAGACTGACAAGTATTTTCGATTTTGCAGAAGGAAAATATGAGCTTCATTCTGCTACACCAGCTTGTACATTTGATGGCTGTGATTATGATCTTGCAAACCTTTCTTTTGATGAGTTGGCAGATGACTTGAAAGATGAAATTTTAGGATGCAGATTGAGTATCTTTTGTCTTGAGGAATGCACAGATGAGGAAGTGGAGGAGATATTTGCAAGGCTCAACAATTCTACACCATTAAGTCCGATACAGAAGTGTAGAAGTGTTATGTCAACAGAGCTTGCTCGTTGGACAAAAGAAATCTGTAAGATGGATTTCTTTCAACACAGCATTGGCTTAACGGTTGCACAACTTCGGAGAGAAGCAGATTTGGAGGTTTTGCTACAGAGTATGCTCCTGCTTGACTCAAGGCATGAAGGTTATGATGAATGGAAGGGCATTTCTACAGCGGAGGTTACGAAGTATTGCAAATACATTCGTGGAAAATATAATGATGATAAAAAACTTATGATTATGGAAATATTTGAATATCTTGGCAAGGCATTCAAAGAGCAGCATAAGTTCCTTAAAAAATCAAATATTCCGATGGTGGTTGTCCTTAGCAAGTTGGCTTTGGAAAATAATATTGAGCCAGAAAATTTCAAAGTATTCATTGATTCGTTCAGTAATTCTGTATGTGTTGATTATGAGACAAATACAGGTTCTGGAAATGTTAAGCGTGTTAAGACAGAGGGCAGATTAGTAGCAATTGCCACAGCTTTTGCAGACTATTTTGACTTGAATGATGTAAAAATCTTAAGTGTAAAAAAAGATGCCGATTCTGATGAAATAGAGAAATGTGATGATGAAAACTTTGAGGACGCTGTCGACACTAGCAGTTCTGATGAAGACACGCCAATTATGGGTAGTTTTATGAATGAGCCTACTGAAGAGGCTGAGGATACTGATGGCGATGGTTCTGGCGAGGAGGATGTTGAAAGTGAAGCAGGAGAAAATACAGGCATATTTGCTGAGAGTGAATAAGCTGTCGGGTGTAGTTTATAAAGGCTATCTTGCTGAAGTTGATAACACTTTGGAGGCAGAGCAGAGATATGTTAATTTTAATGAAGCTAATGGTCTTATTACAGTAGTTAGTATCAACAATGAAATTGATGTAATCTGCAATGATGAGGGCAAAATCAGAAATTTCCCAATCAACAGATTCTTGGTTAGCGATGATGGTATTGTTCTTGATATGTTGGTTGGCAACATTATGTGTGTAAGACATAACAGTGCTGGCGAATTCACATCAATAAGAGAGAAAGATATTTCTGTTATTGAAAGTCATTTGATTCCGCTGATGCCAGATAAAATGATAGACTACAAGGAGGCAGAGTAATATGTCATATCCTATCAATAAGAAAGAGGTTTACTCTGCAAGATATCCTAAAGGGACTATCATAGAGCTTACAGAGCCTATTAATGATAAGTATAGTCCAAAACCTGTAGGTAGCAGATTTAAAGTGGATTATATAGACGATGCTCTGCAACTACATGGGGTATGGCTACCACCGCAGTCTGGCAGTATGGCTATCATTATAGAGCAGGATAAATTCAAAGTAGTAACATAAAGCATAAAATAAGCGACTGGTTGATTCAGTCGCTTTACTTATACAATCTATTCAGGGGTGTTTCTATCAGGCTTTTTGTATTCTATAAGAGCTGATATATCTACATCCAGATAATCGCATAACTTACAGATTAGGTTGATGTCCATTCTCTGAAATTCATCTCGACAGTATCTGTTAAAGTTACTGCGAGGAATATCCAAATCTTTACAGATTTTGTTTTTGGAGATACCTTTTTCTGCAAGGATTTCATTTATGCGTAAGTGTAAAGACCCATAGTTGCACATACAAAATCTCCTTTACTTTTTAACATAGATTGTATATAATAAGTGCTGATATAATAATTCACTATATAGACACTCACTATACAGTGAGCATCAAGCAAAATATGTAGAATTATGAGGTTTTACAAATTATTCAAAAAGGAGAGATTTATTTTATGAAAAGGAAAAAGTTTGCAGCCACAGCAGTTGCTTTGGCTATGGCAGCAGTAACGGTATTTTCATTTGGAAATGCATCGAGTGTTAAGGCTGCTGATGTAACAGATAAGCAGGATATTGCTATTGCGGTGGAAGGTGATTATGAAATAAATAAGCTTACATCGTCAGATATGACAGCTATTGCAAACCAGATGGGATATAATTATTTTGGCGGGAAATTGATTGTATGTGGCAGCAATACAACTGCATATGTTGACTGGGACAACAGCAGTATCCCATATTGGAAGGCATATGATTCATATGTAATAGTTCCTGTATTATCAAGGGATGATAATGGTAATCTTGTAATTGAGAAAAATGAAGACGGTTCAATCAAAGAAAAAATAAAGGGTGGTTTAGGTTGGTCAGGTTCAAAAGGAGGTCAGGCAATAACATATAACGGAAATGGAAAGCACTTTAATATTCTTCCAAAGGAATATTGGGAGACATCTCGGGTGGAAAAAGATACAGTAATAAATGAAAATATGGGTTCCAGGGCAATTGGCTATAAAGGTGTTATGGCGGATGATGCATATATTGTCAGAATATATTATACAACAGATAACCTCGGAAATTTGAATGCAGCAACGGGATTATACCCTAAAGATGGAAGAGGCAATGCTGATACATATGGTGAGTCTCTTTTTAAAAGTGGTGATTGGGATGAATTCAATAAATATTACACATCTAAAGACAGAAAAAAAGCATATGTAGATTTCTGGTTCCTCCCAGAAGGTGTATCAACTGTATTAAACTTTGAAGAAGAAACTCCGGCACCATCTCCAAGCGAAGATAGTTACACAGTTGATTTAGGAGATTCACAGACAGTTTCTGCTGATACATTTGCTTCAATTTTGGCTGAGAATGCTACTAAAGATGTTATTATCAAGTCAAATAACAATGTAACATTCACATTTGCAAAAGGAACTATGTCAAGTGTAGATGGAAAGACAGAATATGATTTTTCTACATCAATCAACAGTGCTTATGCAGATACAATGCCATCCTATATTACAAAGGATAATTTTGTATCACAGATTAACTTCAACTACTCAGGCAAGTTACCAGCAACAGCAAACATCCGCTTCTATGCAGGAACAGAGTATGCAGGTCAGACCCTTTATTATTCACTTATGAATGCTGACAATACCTTTGCAGAGGTTCAGGCTGTCATAGTAGATGCTGATGGTTATATGACTGTAAAGCAAGACCATTGTTCAAGCTATGTTGTAACAAAGACAGAGCCAAAGTTATCAAGCAACAATGATACAAAGACTGATGATGGAAATACCTCTAACAATGGCGGTTCATCTGATAATGGAAATACTTCTAACAATAGTGGTTCATCTAATAATGGAAATGCTTCTGCATCAGATAATAATACATCATCTGGAAATACTACAGTATCAACAGATAAAAATGCATCATCTACAAATACTTCAGCTACATCACCAAAGACTGGCGATATGACACCAATCGCAATATATGTTGTGATGGCAGTTGCAGCTATGGGAGTAATCGTATTTGTAAAGAGACGCAAAACAGCTTAATTGAATATTATGAGCATAGTCAGACCAGTGATTCTTCGGAGTTGCTGGTCTTTTTGCATTTCATGAAGTATGTATGATTGCTCGGAACTGTTGTTTGTGGCTTGGCTTTGGCATCTGCCCACACAGGCTTTCTACGGGCATTGTGGTCACGTCCTCGACTATTATGGTACGCTCGCTACAAATGGCACACGCAGGCTCACAGGGGCAAGTGTTTATGATTGGTTCTGAATGCTTGGATGGTCTCGCAAAATAAGGGGGGTAGATACCTAGCAGTGCTGTTTTTTTTATGCGTTTTAATATGAAATAAATTTGTTTTAATTCCTGCTTATGAGGGTTTGGAGTTAATCATATCTGAACAGAGTCATTCTTATCACGAATAAATATAATTTTATCTGAAATAATTTATACTGTGCTGGTTACAGTTATTCTGAAAATGTCTTAATCAGAACTGCCATGATTTTATATCAGCTTATTATGTACTAAGTGATTCTATCGTGAAATAATATATTCTGACTTTATAATGAGCTGGTCTTTGTTGTGTTCTGTCGGGCTGGTGATTGTTCTTGATAATAGCTTTTGTTTTAATCTGTTCTTCTATAGCAATATAAAATATTATTGCAATCGCAAATCAACAAATCCTTTTAGTGATTTCCCAAATTCCCAAGAAAATTGAATGATGTATAAATGCATAGATGTGAAAATATAGCAGTCATACAAAAACAAGAGACTGCTATGCAGAGATAAAAATAGTTGTATCTGTGTATAAATCAATATTATCTATAAGCCAGTTCTGTATTGCTTATCTGCTTTATCTAATTGCAAATCCTAAAGTATCCATAAGATTTTGAAATATTGACACAAGAGTGATTGGTGTCCTTGCTTGTGAAAATGAAACTGATTGGAAAAAGTGATGGATGTTTCGCAAATTGTAACACTTTACGGCAAATTTGAAATGCTGAACCTTGAATTATGGGCATTCCTGTTATTGGCTGAAAAATCAAATTGTTACAAAAAGTGATTGTTGGCTTTCTTCTTTATTTTAGAGAAAGGCTCATCCTTTGGAAATCATACATAACCACCAAATGCCCTGCGTACTTTTTGGCAGAACTAGACACTTCAATAGCTTTCCAACAAGAGTTATAGTACCAGCAACCGTTCGGAAAGGTCTTTGAAAAGTTCATTTGCTTGTATTTGGCTCATTTAGCCGATTTTATGGCTCAATGCCAAATACTCCGATGAGCTTCTGAAAAGTGGCACACAGGTCAAACTGTGCGGTCACATTTTGGACTGGTGATTATATCGGTCTGAACTGGCACAGGGACTGCGTTCAATAAACCATGCTTTTACGCACTATCAAATATGAGGGCAAAAATGGTTCAGAAATGTGGTATTTGCTATTTGCGGAGGTTCGCTCAGTTACAGGGACTTTTACGAACGGAAATCAATATTTAATGGAAGGAGTCTTGCTACTGTGGAATTTGGTTATGCACGAGTCAGCACTTCAAGATCGGAAGAGCGTCGTGTAGGGAAAGAGTGTA
>ERZ810286.40-NODE-40-length-56766-cov-8.49426_pt1 | contig 56766 bp, 55 predicted proteins | sample MGYA00520485_ERZ810286 | MGnify/ENA primary metagenome ERZ810286 (study PRJEB31588, sample SAMN03399887) | human gut metagenome | study: EMG produced TPA metagenomics assembly of the PRJNA231909 data set (A prospective, longitudinal analysis of the...
GAGATCTACACTCTTTCCCTACACGACGCTCTTCCGATCTATATTTGACGGGAGATTGCCAGTGGGGAGAAGATAAAAAAGGACAGCCGCTCTAAAAATGAACAGCTGTCCTAAAAATATGTGAATAAATTTTTTATATCTTACTGAAACATATTCGCATTAATATGTACTGCCTGACGTTCTTCTTCAGAGGCGGCTAAAAGGTCTTTCTGGCGGAAGCCGAACAGTCCCGCAAAGATAGAACGCGGAAACATCATAATAGCGGTATTGTACTTTGTAACCGTATCATTGTAAAACTGGCGCGCCATAACGATTTTATTTTCCGTTTCCTTTAACTCCGACTGGAGCTGTAAGAAATTCTGGTTGGCCTTTAATTCCGGATACTGTTCACCCACAGCAAGAATGTGGGAAATTTCCCTGCCGAGTGCATTTCCGGCTTCAAAAGATTCTGCGGCAGAAGACGCATTTAAAACACGGCTTCTTAATTCGGTGATTTTTGATAAGGTTTCCTGCTCGTAGTGGGCGTAACCTTTGGTAGTTTCAAGTAAATTCGGAATCAGGTCGGCGCGGCGCTTTAACTGCACTTCAATCTGAGCCCCCTGATTGTCGACACGGTTTCTTAAAACAACCATGTGGTTATAAGTTTTGATAACGGCAATAATCAGCAGTATTACAACGACTGCGATGATACCTCCGATAAATGATGCATTCATAATGATTTCCTCCTTTTAATAATGTCATTGACAATCTGCTGGTTTTCTTCGAGAACAACAGCATAAACTAAATAATCGTCCCACAAAACCAATTCATTTTGTGTGGCTTCACTTAAATTTGAAAAATCGTGAATAAAATTTTTCATGCCGTAAATGTATTCGGTCATCTGATTTCCAAGGGTTGTCCGCTTAAAATGCGCTTTTGTAAATCCTGAACTAATCGTTCCTACAAAGACAAGCAGCGGAATAATAAGGCACAGGAAAAACAGCAAAACCATAATCATCAGGCCTGCCAGTACGGGGAGGTATTCCGGGTACTGAAGCAGATAATTGGTCTGTTCCCCAAAGGAAGCCGTTTCGGGAAGCGCATCTAAAATTTCAAAATAAGCATTTACACGGTCTTTGAAGGCGTAAAATACAAAGCTCATAATGACAATAAAAAACAGCGGTGCCGAACAGCCTAATACACAGCGGCTGCAGGTGGAAGTGGTTTCTTTCTGCTTGTCGGTGGAAGAGAGGCGGCTGGTTAAATAACCGTCTGCCACGGCTTCCTTTTGTAACATATAAATCCAGTTGCCTTCCTTCTGGGCGTTAAAAGTACCGTTGCATAAAGCATTTAAAAGAAAACGGTCACTCTCCCGTAGAGAAGCAAATTCGGGAACATCGGTATTGACGATATAGCGGTTTTCTTCCATTTTAAGAATTCCCATATTTTCATATTTTAAAATACAGGCGGCACGGTCTTTTTTCGGCTCGATTTTTAAATCCGTTAAAAGGCTGATTGTGCCGGGAGAAAGTCCGGTGAGCTTATCCCGGTAATAGTCCAGATACTCAACGGTAATAAAGGAGTTATTTCGCATAATCTGTTTTCTTGCAAAATGAAAAAGCACCTTTGCAAGCAGAAACCAGAATCCGGCCTGCAAAGCGGTAACAAAAAGTATAGCAATAATTAAAGCTATAATGACCGCAGGGGAAGGGGAATCGTGTAAAACTTCCTCGATTTCAGAGTGTGTGTAAATGATTTCGCGCACAATAAATCCGACAGGAATCAGCCATGTCAGCCGTTCCAGCACAGTCAGCCGGTTCAAAGCCTGACTGTGAAAAGTCTTTTTACGGTTTGAATCAAACATAATCATCCTCGTTTCTGGGTAATTTATTTTTTATACAATTTTAAGTGTATTTTAATATAGTATAATGGAAAAAGGAAGTATTTGGCAATGGTACTTTGTGTGCATTTTATATACAAATGGTATTGAATCATGTGGAAAGCTGTAGTATAATTATTACTATAGTGAACGTAATACTAAAAATAAACAGCAGACTTTTGCGAATTTTTTATCGCCTCTTCGCAACAAGTTGCTCAGAAATGAGGAATACCATGGATAAAAAGAAAAAGATACTGATTGGAGCAGTGCTTACGGTGGTTATTCTGCTGGCAGGTGTGATGGCAGGATTTTTGATTGCCAATGCAGAAAAAAAAGGAAGCAGTCCGCAAAATGTTGAAAACGGTGCGCTGACAAATAACGAAAGACCTGTTTACGATGAAAAGGAAAGCACCGAAAGTCCAAAGAATCAGGAGGCACAGGCGCAGTTTACGCCGGGCAATGCATGGGAATCGGACGGGCGGAAGTACATACAGTATGAGTTAAATATTTTCAGTACCGGCAAAAAGAATATTGAAAGCTGGAAGATTACATTTCCGGCGGGAAGCGGTACAGTGATGGAGCAGAGCTGGAACTGCGGCGTTGAGAGCAGTACGGCAGAGGACGGAACGGTTTCATTTACATTATCGCCGGTGGACTATAACCGGGAGATTCCGGCGGGAGAACATACGCAGGGAATCGGTTTTATCATCAGCCGGACGGAAAACTATGAATTAAAGGCGTATCAACTGGAAGCTGTGATTGAAGGCGTTGCGGTTACGGTAACAGATGACGGACAGTCAGGGGACAGTCTGGCAGAGCAGGGGCAGGATAACCATCAGAGTGATGACAGTCAGACAGGTATTATAAAGGAAGAAACACAAAATGGACAGACAGGCGGCTCATCAGACGGTTCGCAAAATTCAGACAGTTCAGGTAAATCCGGCGGTTCATCGGGAACGGGGGGCAGTCCACGGCCGGCATCAGGCGGACTGCGGGTTTCCGGTACAATGCTTACCGATGCTTCCGGCAATGCCGTACAGCTTCGCGGTGTCAGCACACACGGACTGGCGTGGTTTCCTGAATATGTCAATAAAGAAGCATTTGAAACACTGCGGGACGACTGGGGCGCCAATGTAGTGCGCCTTGCGATGTATACCGAAGAATATGGCGGATACTGTAACGGCGGTGATAAGGAAGCTTTAAAACAGCTCATTGATGACGGTGTATCCTATGCGACAGAGCTTGGCATGTACGTCATTATTGACTGGCATATTTTAAGTGACGGGAATCCGAACCGGAATAAGGAAGAAGCCAAAGCATTTTTCTCAGAAATGGCAGATAAATATGCAGGGCATAACAATGTAATTTATGAAATCTGCAATGAACCGCAGAATTCTGACTGGAACGGCCAGATTAAACCGTATGCCGAGGACGTGATTTCCTGTATCCGGCAGTATGACAGCAGTGCGCTGATACTGGTGGGAACGAATACATGGTCGCAGGATATTGACGCAGTAGCGGGAAATGAGCTGGATGACGATAATGTGATGTACGTGCTTCATTTTTACGCGGGCACACATAAAGCTTCCCTGCGCAGTAAACTGGAGTCTGCGTTAAATGCTGGTGTGCCGGTATTTGTCAGTGAATGCAGTATTTGTGATGCTTCGGGAAACGGCGGCATTGATTATGATTCGGCACAAAGCTGGCTGGATTTGTTAAATGACAGAGGTGTCAGCTTCTTAGCATGGAGTCTTTCCAATAAAAATGAAACATCGGCACTCATCCAGCCGGGCTGTAGTAAAACCGGCGGCTGGACAGAAGATGATTTATCGGAAACCGGACGGTGGTTTAGAAAAGCAATACAGGGATAAGGGCGGCAGAGCCGTTTGGGAAAGGAGGAGCATGGCAAATTTATTTACACGGGTCAGTATCCGTAAATTTCAGGATAGAAAAATAGAAAAGAAAGATTTGGAATATATCCTGCGCGCGGCAATGGCGGCGCCGTCTGCGGGCAACCAGCAGCCGTGGGAGTTTTATGTCACGGACGATAAGATGCTTTTGCAGGAGCTTTCAAAGACAAGTCCATATGCAGGACTGCTTGCAGATGCACCGCAGGCAATTATCACGGCATACCGGAAAGATTGTAAAATACCGGAATATGCGCAGATTGATATGAGTATCGCCATGGAAAATATGTGGCTTGCGACTGATGAAATCGGACTGGGCGGCGTGTGGATCGGCATTGCGCCGGTTAAAGAGCGTATGCAGGCGGTAGAAGCAATTTTAAAACTGCCGGAAGACCAAAGTGCGTTTGGCATTTTTGCACTGGGATATCCGGCAGAAGAAAAGAAGCAGGAAGACCGGTACGATACGGAAAGGGTACATTTTCTTTAAAAATAATGAATAGAGCAGGCAGCAGATATCTGCTCACAGGAGGAAATCTGATGAATAAACATATTGAAAAAGCAATGGAACTTAGAAATGAAACACCGATGGTCAACAACTGTGCGCAGACGATTATGCGGGTTTACGCCGATGAACTGGGGATTGACGAAAATCTCTGTGCGGCGATTGGCTGTAATTTCGGTGGCGGCATGAAATGCGGCGGTACATGCGGTGCAATTACGGCAGGACTTATGGTGCTTGGCGCAAAGGGCGTTGATTCGCCTATGGCAGTCCAGCAATTCAGAAAAGAAATCGCAGAGAAACACGACGGCATGACAGATTGTGCGGATTTGTTAAGAGCCAATGCACAAAAAGGCGGGGATAAAAAGACCCACTGTGATAAAATGATTCAGGAAGCGATTGAACTGGCAGATAAGCTGATAGATGAAAAGCAGTAAAAAAGTAAATCAAATAAAACGTATCTTTTCAGACGGGTTTATAAATAGGTATTCTAAATTTTAGGATACATTAAGGGACTGCTGAAAAGATACGTTTTTTTATGCTTACTGTTCAGACTGTAGGGTCTGTGCCAGTTCTAAGACAGCTTCCTGCGGGAGTTCCGTAAGTTCTGCCACATATTCAACACTACTGCCGCTTTTTAGCAGTTTTGCGGCTAATTGAAATTTTTCCTCCATGCGTCCGCGGTTTAAAATATCTTTTGCTTCATATTCTAAAACTTTTCCACCCATTTTCCGGCTCACTCCTTTCGCGACTTTTTGATATTTTACAGCAAGATGTTCTATGACTTTATGTGACATGTTAAGAATGGCAACTTTTGGATATTCTGTTAAATCCCCCATTTGGCAGGCAATTTCAAGACGTTCCCTGATTGAGGCATATTCAGCTTCCAGCTGCTTTAATTTTTTATTGTTTTCTTCCAGTTCTTTGAAATCTTTTTCATACGCAAAAATATGAAACGGTATCAGAAAAAATAACTTTTTTTCAAACAGTTCGTTTATAGTGTAGCGCTTTACCTTTAATACCGGAACGGTGTAAGAAATTCTGCCGCCTGGGGTCTGTACTTTTACAGTCATTACTTCCGGAGTATTTTTTGAGTGCCTAAGTGATACAATCGCAGAATCCGGAAATCTCACAGTTAGGGTGTCTGCTGTCATCTCTTTGTTTTCCAATGCAAGCTGGACATCATATTCAAACATTCGTATAATCATACTGCCGTCTTCTGTACTCTGACATTCAATATGATAGCGCTTTCGCTGTATTTGAAGCTCCGGTGAGGTTTCTTTACGGATAATTTCAAAGCTGGAATCGGTAATGCGTTCCTGTTCACTGCCGTTGGGCATTTTGATAAAATGCTCGTTTTGAAGCAGGCAGATTGTTTCTTTTCCGGTATAGTCTGTATGAAAAATTTCATTGACTACCGGAATCATTAATTCCGTACAATCAGTCAACAGTGTACGGAATACATCATCGTATGGTGTATTGTCCATGCAGTTATCCTTTCTTTAATTATAATAGATTATTTGGATTGGCGACAAGAGTTTGAATGGATTTTCTAAATATTTTTATGGATTTGTAATGAATCCAAAGAAAATGCATAGAAAAGTCTGATTGAAAATGTTGATAAATCTAAAGCGTAACTTAGATTGGAAATATAAATTACACTTTAAATTTCTTTTTTAGAATATATTCTATATATAGAATAACATAGCATGACAATATTTGCAATAGTAATCAAAAATTTTATATCAATATTTTGCATTAAACTTCTAAAACAAAAAGAGGATAGACAGTCCCAACGGCTATCTATCCTTAAAAATTCTTATTTTAAGCTGTTTCCGGCAAACTCTTAATTAACCGAAGTATCTTTTTAAAAGACCCTCAAAAGCCTTTCCGTGTCTAGCTTCATCGCGTGCCATTTCATGCACGGTATCGTGGATAGCATCCAGATTTGCAGCCTTAGCACGCTTTGCTAAATCAGTCTTACCGGCAGTTGCGCCGTTTTCAGCTTCAACTCTCATTTCAAGGTTCTTCTTTGTGCTGTCTGTTACAACTTCACCAAGCAGTTCTGCGAATTTTGCAGCGTGTTCAGCTTCTTCATAAGCAGCCTTTTCATAGTACATACCGATTTCAGGATAGCCTTCTCTGTGAGCAACTCTTGCCATAGCAAGGTACATGCCGACTTCTGAACATTCACCTTCAAAGTTTGCTCTTAAATCAGCTAAGATGTCTTCGCTGACACCCTGTGCAACACCAACAACGTGTTCGGCAGCCCATGTCTTTTCGCCGGACTGGGCAACAAACTTGTCAGCGCCTGCATGACAGACCGGACATTCAGCCGGTGCAGCTTCTCCTTCATAAACGTAACCACAAATAGAACATACAAATTTCATAGCTTTAATCTCCTTTGCTTTTTTATTTTTAAAATAGTAATCATTATTGTTTTGCTGTGACTATAATATATCATGCGCCAAGTCATTTGTCAATAGAAAATAATAATAATTCCTATTTTTAATTCCTGCTTATAGTATGCCCGGTTTTTCGGGACATCATTAAAGCTTATTTGATATTTTATCAAAAATTTTAAAAGCGTTTACTGCTCGTTTTTATGTGCGCAGAAAGGGCATTTTCCGTAAAAGAAAGTGACGTTGCCCTCAATCTGTCCGTCGAAATTGCTGGCGGCGGCAGTACAGAACTGTCTGCTTTCTTCTGAACCGTCAAAATCCAGATCAATTACTGCACCACATTCTGTACATTGAAAATGATAATGCGGTATGACATTTCCGTCAAAGTGGACAGAGCCGTCTTCACAAGGAACTTTGACTGCCTGACCGTTATCAACCAGAAAAGAAAGATTGCGGTAAACTGTTCCAAGGCTGATATTCGGAAAAGCCTTTAAAACATGTTCATATACAACCTCAGCAGTCGGGTGGTCCTTGCGGGACATTAAAAAATTCTTAATCGCCTCACGCTGTCTGCTATATTTAACCGTAGCCATAAATCCTCCTTGTTTTACAAAATTCTAGTAACTATTCCTATTATTAGTCTAGTGCATTTTTATGGGAAAGTCAAGTGACATTTGAACAGGAAAAAACGACAGTTCACGGATTATGTGTTGTTTTTTGGCAAGGTTGCGATATATTTAAGAAAATAAAAGAGAGTGTATCAGACACTTTATCAAAGAAATGGGGCGAGGGTAATGAAAAAAGAAATGATAAAGCGGGCAGGTGCGGGCATATTATCCGGGGTAATTTTAGCAGCGGCATTATCGTGCAGTCTGAGCGGGTGTAACACCGTACAAAATCAAACCGAACACCAAACAGAGCAAAAAACAGAACAAGAAGTGTCACAGGCGGCGCAGGGAGAAAATCAGGTTTCCGGCATCGAATTCAGACTACAATATCCGCAGGCAATGTGGCAGGGATTGAATCTGACATATGCCGATTATGGAAATGAGGAAGAATTTGAAAGAAAATTTCATAATGCGGTGCAGAAAATTACCGGGCTGACAGGAAATGCGGACTGGTATACAAAATACAATCCGAAGGCGGTTTATATCCGTGTTCTTATAAAAATAGCGGATATGAGTTACCGGAGCATAGGTGGACAATGTGATTGGCCGATAGTGGATGCGGCGGACGGGCTGTTTACGACCGTTTATATGGATAAAGATATGCAGGAGGCAGGTCAGCCGACCCTTGAACATGAACTGACACATATGATATGCGGCGAAACATTTTCAAACAGCCTTATGGACGGACTGGCAGAATACTGTGAACGGCAGGTTACGGGAAAAAGCAACAGCACTTTCAGCGTATATCCGGCAGATGATTTGTTAAAGGTTATAGAAAAGTATAACGCGGCAGAGGAGGAAGCGGGTGTGACAGGAAAGATTTCCCTAGAGGAAATCATGGACAAAATCGGAGCAGGCGAGAAAGAATATCCGTATAAAGATGTGAGTAAAGAGGCAAATCATCTGTGGTACATTTACAGTGAGTCTTTTGTGACGTGGCTCATAAACACATACGGTATGGAAAAAGTTATGGATTTATACAATAACGGACAATCCGAAGAAGATTATGAAAAACTTGAGACAGGCGGTTATGCGGCGGTGAAGGAAAAATGGAAAACGTATCTTTCAGAGTATGAGCAGCAAAATAGCACAGAGGATATTTTAGCGGAGCAGGAAGTCATTGCACAGCAGATAAAGGAAATCAAACTGCGTTGACGGCAAAGCTGTTTAAACCGTCAAAAATAAAATTTAAAATAAAAACAGAGTGTGATAAAAGCGGCAGTTGTGCCAATCTATTGTCACACTCTGTTTTATATAGCTTTATAAAATTACTTGGAATTTGCCGTAATCAGTTCCATGATTTTGCCGATAGCGTCATTCTGCTCGCTTAAAGCCATGTTATTGACATAAGTCATGCGCTTCTGATACAGGTCGCGCACGGCCGCAAGCAGTGTTTCCGGTGTAATGTCTTCTTCCATTAAAACAGCGGAGTAGCCGTGTTTTTTAAAGGAGTTGGCATTTAAAATCTGGTCGCCGCGGCTTGCATTGGCAGAAAGCGGAATCAAAAGATTCGGCTTCTTTAAGGCAAGCAGTTCGCAGATTGCATTGGCACCGGCACGCGAAATGACAATATCGCTCATTGCAAATAAATCGCGCATTTCCTTGCTGATATATTCAAACTGGACATAGCCTTCTTTATTTTCAAAGCTTTTATCGGTTTTGCCCTTGCCGCACAGATGAACCACCTGGAAATCCTTTAACAGTTCCGGTAAAATGGCACGCACGGCATTGTTGACCTTTACGGCGCCGGTGCTTCCGCCGACAACAAGAATAACCGGTTTTTCTGTGTTGAAATGACATAGATTCAGTCCGGCAAGTTTATTGCCCTGTAACAGTTCCTTCCGGATAGGAGAACCGGTAAGCACAGCTTTCTGTTGTGGGAGATACTGAACCGTTTCCGGGAAATTACAGCAGATTTTCGTTGCGGAACGCATGGCAATTTTATTGGCAAGTCCCGGTGTCATATCAGATTCGTGGATAATAACCGGAATCCGCTTATGTCCTGCCGCTAAAACAACCGGCACGGATACAAAACCGCCCTTGGAAAAGACGATATCCGGCTTGATTTTGCGCATCAGCGTCCTTGCCTGAAAATACCCTTTGAGAACGCGGAACGGGTCGGAAAGGTTTTTAAGGCTTTTGTAGCGTCTTAATTTTCCGGAAGAAATGCCGTAATACGGGATTTCAAGGTCTTCAATCAGCTGTTTTTCAATGCCGGTATAAGAACCGATGTAAAAAACTTCATATCCGGCTTCCTTTAAGCTCGGAAGCAGTGCAATATTCGGTGTAACGTGTCCGGCAGTACCGCCGCCGGTAAGTACAATCCGTTTCATAATAATCCTCATTTCTGAGCAGCTTGTTGTAAAGAGGCGATGAGAAATTTGCGAAAGCGGTTTTTCATCTGCCATCATAGCTATTTGTTTTTGCTCATAAACAATATAGCCAACGTCAAGCTACGCTTGCCGTGTAAAAAATAAATAATCCGTTAAATACTACATTTTATGGGAAAAACGTTCTTTAAAGCTGCAATGCCGGCACAGTGGTTCAACGGCACGTTTGGCACGGAAGCCTTCTATAAAACGCACACTCCGTTCCCCGGCAAGAATGTCCTTTAGCGGTGTTGTAAAAATATTGCCGAGCGCCATGACGGCATTGCCGTCTAAGCAGCACGGAACGACCGTTCCGTCACTTAAAACCGCCATATGCTGGCGCAGTCCCTGACAAAAGCCCCTGTCGTTGCAGTACGCATTATCAAGTGCAGGCCATTCAAAAGGTGACTGCACATTGACGTACAAATGTCGTTTAATCACGCAGTTTTTTTCTCCGAACAGTGTTGGAACACCGGTGGTATTCCACAGCCGCAGGGAAATCTCAGTATCCGTCTGTGCAAGCAGTGTTTCACAGGAGGCAAATAACTGCGCAATGTAAGTATCCATGTCAATGCAGTCATTGTCGTCTGCGCTGTGCAGGGAAACATTCATCTGATGGGGAGGCTGTGCAAGCAGTATGGGAAGTTTTTGCGCAAGCAGTGTCCCGTTTGTTGTAAGATTTACGGTTACACCTGCCCTGCGGCACAGCGCAAGAATTTCATCAAGCTGCGGATGCAGCAGCGGTTCTCCCTTTACATGCAGATAAATGTAGTTGGTGTACGGACGAATCTGCTGTAAGGTATGTGCAAATTCATCGACAGACATAAAATGTGGACTGCGCAGGGTTTCCTGACAAAAAGAACATTTTAAATTACAGGAACTGGTGATTTCTATATAAATGCGCTTAAAACGCGCCACATTTCCCATAATTAATTCTGAGCCTTATACTGCTTTAAAGCCGTTGCAAGCTGGTCCGGGCAGGAAGTAGACTTAAATCCGCAGCGGATACCTTCCATACGGCGGATGGCTTCATCAATATCCATGCCTTCTACTAAAGCAGCAACACCCTGTGTATTGCCGGAGCAGCCGCCCTCAAAAGCTACATTGGTTACTTTATTATCAACAACATCAAAATGAATGGCGCGTGAACAGACGCCCTGTGTTTTATAATTCATCATTTTCTCTCCTTTGTTTTTTGCATTGTCATGGTATCATAAAATGAAGCGGGATACAAGAAAATTTATCTAAACAAAGGATAATTGTGCCATGATGTCCGGTAAGGAATCAACAGGATAAAGTTGCAAATTACGAGTGGTATGGGTATAATTATTAATATGCGGTAAAAGCCGCACAATGAAGAAAAATTTGTATAAAATGCTATGAGTGTCAAATCTACATTTTCCGCTCATAGAAGGATTGAAAACGGAGTAGCAAATGGCACGGAAAAAGAAGAAAAAACGACGCCTGAAAAAGGGGGCTGCACTCGTTTTAAAATGGTCCATTGCAATGATTATCATAGGAACTGCCGCATTTTTTCTGATGAATATGGTATATAACCGGGGCATTTATGTAAAGACACACCCGCTGGTACTCGATATGGAAGAAGATGTATCGGCAGAGGATTTTATTGAAACGTATGATGACACAGAGGTGCTGGTCACTTTTGTAGATATGCCGGTGCATCAGATTGGAAAGCAGACGGTTGAGTTTGTAGTGGAAAATAAAAAGGGAAGAAGTAAAAAATATACACAGACACTCGAATGGGTGCATAAAGATAAAACAGCGCCGCAGATTAACGGTGTACATAACATCACAGTGACCATCGGGGATACTGTTTCATATCTGGACGGGGTCAGTGCCGTGGATGATGTGGACGGACCGGTGAATGTAACGGTTGAAAAGGTGTCTGTCAATACAAGACAGACGGGAACGTACCCTATCGCTTATCTGGCAACAGACAGTGCGGGCAACCTGGCAAAGGTCAATGCAAGCGTAACCGTGGTGGAACGCGCACAGGACTGGCAGGAGGCATATGCGCTGGTTGACAGTGTACTGGCAAAGATTACAACACCGCAGATGTCACTCGGACAAAAGGCAAAAGCCATTTTTGATTATGCGCATAACAATATTACGTATGCGGGCGTGCGCCTTGCAGATGACTGGGATGCGGAATGGTATGCAGGACTTCAGAATATTGAGCAGAACGGCACGACAGGCGGCGACTGCTATACGTATTATGCTGTTGCAAATGTGCTGTTACAGCGTGCCGGAGCGGAAACCATGCGTGTGGAGCGGCAGAACGCAGGGGACGGCAGCCACCACTACTGGATTTTGTGTAATGTTGGGACAGGCTGGTATCATTTTGATGCCACACAGATTTCCAACGGATTTACGTGTTTTATGCTGACGGATAAGCAGGTGCGCGACTTTACACAGATAAAGCCGAATTTCTATGATTTTGCCGCAGACCGATATCCTGCAACACCGCAGACGGAATTTGTCCTGCAATAAGCAATCCGTTTATTATGGAAGGAAAAGAAAATGAAGACACTGGGAATTTTAGGCGGAATGGGACCGATGGCGACTGCCTGTTTTATGGAACGGATAACCGCAATGACAGCGGCAGATACCGACCAGGAGCAGATACCGGTGATTGTATACAGCAATACACAGATTCCTGACAGAAGTGCGTATCTTTTAGGCAGACCGCAGGCGGAAAATCCTGTGACGGCATTACGGCAGACGGCGCATTTTTTAGACGGCGCATGTGATTATATTGCAATGCCGTGTGTGACAGCACATGCGTTTTATACGCAGATACAACAGGAACTTTCCCATGCCGTGCTTTTCAATATGGTTGAACTGACGGTGCAGTCCTTAAAGGCACAGAACATAAAAAAAGCGGGACTGCTGGCAACGGACGGCACGATTGCAGGCGGTGTATTTAAAGAAAGTTTAAAAAATGCAGGAATCGAGAGTGTTCTGCCGGGTGCGCTGTCACAAAAAAGCCTTATGGCGCTGATTTACCGGATAAAAGCGGGAAAAGAGCCGGATATGGCGGCGTTTAACCGCATTTTACAGGAACTCGTATCCGGCGGCGCAGAAAGAATCGTACTTGGCTGTACGGAAATTTCCATTTTAAATTTAAAAGAAAAATGTCCGTGTGCCGTACCGTATACAGACTGTATGGAACTGCTGGCGGAGGCGGCGGTGGCAGCGTGCAGCGGACAAGTCGCTCAGAAATGAGGAAAATGCGAAAATCCATAAATTAAAGATTTTCGCACATCAAGCGTAGCTTGATGTTTCACTTTGTGCCGCAGGCGTCACAAAGTCGTTTTATCGCAGAGCCAAATAAGATTTGGCTCGCGATTCCTCCGGCATTAAAATGCCTGCGGAATGAGGAAAATGTGAAAAATATGCTTGAGAGCATATTTTCACACGGAGATTTGTTTCTGAGCGAAAACAAATCTCCCTGATTGCAGATGAGAAATCGCCTGCGCGAATTTCTCATCGCAGCTTCGCGACAAAGTCGCTTAGGAATGGAGGCAAATGCGAAAATCCATAAATTAAAGATTTTCGCATATTACTTTGTGCCGCAGGCGTCACAAAGTCGTTTTATCGCAGAGCCAAATAAGATTTGGCTCGCGATTCCTCCGGCATTAAAATGCCTGCGGAATGAGGTAGTATGAGAAATGTATTAGAATATCTGGAAGCGGCATATCTGAAAGCACCGGAAAAGACGGCATATGCCAGTGAAACGGACAGCCTTACGTTCCGGCAGGTTTATATGCAGGCGCGGTCTGTCGGAACAGTGCTTTTAAAAGATGGATTGTATAAAAAGCCGGTGGTGGTTTTTATGGAAAAAAGCCCGCAGACGATTACTGCATTTTTAGGTGTGGTTTATGCGGGGTGCTATTATGTGCCGGTTGATGAGGAAATGCCGTCTTACAGAATGGAACTGATTTTTAAGACACTTTCGCCGCAGGCGGTAATCTGCGATAAAGCAACAACAGATAGGCTTTACAAAATGGGCTATCAGGGACAAGTATATTTATATGAGCAGATATCAGCTACACCGCAGGATACGAAAGCACTGTCGGCAGTCCGCGAAAAAAGCATTGATACCGATGCACTGTATATTGTATTCACATCGGGTTCAACAGGCATCCCAAAAGGTGTTGTAGCCTGCCACCGTTCAGTCATTGATTATATTGAAAATCTTTCAGCAGTGTTGCAGGTATCGGAGGATACCGTGTTTGGCAATCAGGCGCCGCTGTATGTCGATGCCTGTTTAAAGGAAATATATCCGACCTTAAAATTTGCGGCAACGGCATACCTGATACCAAAGCAGTTATTTATGTTTCCGGTGAAGCTTGTTGAATTTATCAATGCTCATCAGATTAATACCATCTGCTGGGTTGTTCCGGCACTGACGATGATATCGGGACTGGGCGCATTTGAAAAAGCAGTGCCGTCATCTTTAAAGACGATTGCATTCGGCAGTGAAGTGTTTCCGGCAAGACAGCTTGCACTCTGGAGAAAATATGTCCCCAATGCACGGTACATCAATCTGTACGGACCGACGGAAGCAACCGGAATGTCCTGCTACTATGTTGTGGACAGGGAATTTAAGGAAGACGAAGTGATTCCGATTGGCAGACCGTTTCCCAATACCGGCATTCTGCTTTTAAATGAAGACGGAAAAGAAGTAACGCAGGGAGAAAAGGGCGAAATCTGTATCCGTGGAACGGCGGTGACCATGGGATATTACCGCCAGCCGGAAAAGACTGCCGGGAATTTTGTGCAGAATCCGCTCAATAAGGACTATCCGGAGATTATTTATAAGACCGGAGATTTGGGTTATTATAATGACCGCGGAGAATTAATGTTTGCTTCCCGTAAGGATTATCAGATTAAACATATGGGACATCGTATTGAACTTGGTGAAATTGAAGGCAGTGTAAACTGCATGGAAAAAATCGCAGGCGGCTGTTGTATTTATGATGAGGAAAAGAAAAAAATTGTATTATTTTATGCGGGAGAAGTACAGCCGGCAGAGGTGCTTGCCTTTTTAAAGGAGCGTCTTCCACGCTACATGGTGCCGGGCGTTTTACGACAGGTGGATAGATTGCCGCTGACCTTAAACGGCAAAGTTGACCGCATGAAATTAAAAGAGATGTATGCTGGAGAATAGAAGAAATATGGAACAATTAATTGAAATTTTAAAAGAACTGCATCCGGATGTGGATTATGAAAACTGTACCACATTGATTACGGATAAGATTCTGGATTCGTTTGACATGATTACGATTATCGCCGAGGTGCATAACCGGTTTGATGTTGTCATTCCGGCAGATGAATTAGGACCGGAAAACTTTAATTCGGCACGGGCGCTGTATGCGCTGATTACACGTTTAGAGGATGAATAACCATGCTTTTTACATCATTTGAATTTGTGGCATTTCTAGCGTGTGTGCTGGTGCTGTATTATCTGATTCCGGTGCGGTTTCAGTGGATTTTACTGCTTGTTGCAAATGTATTTTTTTACGCACATTCCGGGCTTTACGGGCTGCTGTTTATGGGAGTTACGATTGTGACCTCATATGCCGCCGCCCGTATCATGTCTGCGGTGCAGTACCACATGGATGACACGGTAAAGGCACACAAAGAAGTCTGGTCAAAGCAGGAGCGCAAAGCGTACAAACAGCAGATAAAGCGTAAAAAGCGCATGATTTTTATAGGTTGTCTTCTTGTGAATCTTGGAATTCTTGCGGTTTTAAAATATACGAATTTTGCGATTGCCAATGTAAACGGCATTGCGGCGCTGTTTACCGGCAGACACTCCATTGCCCGTGTGAATCTGGTACTGCCGCTTGGCATTTCCTTTTATACGTTTCAGACAATGGGATATGTGATTGATGTTTACCGCGGTAAGGCCGAAGCAGAAAAAAATATTTTTAAAATGGCGCTGTTTACGTCCTTTTTTCCGCAGCTGATACAGGGACCCATCAGTCGTTTCGGCGAACTGTCACAGACATTGTATGCGCCGCACCGGTTTGATTTCAGGACGGTGTGGTTCGGGCTGGAGCGTGTGCTGTGGGGCTATTTTAAAAAGCTGGTCATCGCAGACCGTATCGTGGTGGCGGTCAATGCCATTGTGGGACAGTCGGATATTTACAGCGGATTCTACGTATTTTGCGGCATGCTTTTTTATGCGGCAGAATTATATGCCGACTTTACCGGTGGCATTGATATTACAATCGGTATTGCGCAGATGTTTGGCATACAGCTTGCCGAAAACTTTGAACGACCGTATTTTTCAAAAAATATTGCGGAATACTGGCGCAGATGGCACATTACCATGGGAACGTGGTTTAAGGATTATCTGTTTTATCCGCTGTCTGCGTCCATGCCGGTGCTGTCGATGTCTACATTCTGCCGGAAACATTTCGGCGCAGCGGCAGGCAGGCGGATTCCGGTGTATTTTGTAACACTGGTGGTATGGTTTGCCACGGGAATCTGGCACGGTGCAAGCTGGAATTTCATTGTGTGGGGGCTGTTAAATGCCGTAGTCATTCTGCTTTCACAGGAATGTCGTCCGCTTTATGAAAAATTTCACGCACATTTTCCTGGCATACAAAAAAAATATGCCTACCGTATTTTTCAGGTGGTGCGCACGGTGCTTTTGATGTCCTCACTGCGTATGCTGGACTGTTACCGGAATGTCGGGCTGACTTTTAAAATGTTTGGGACGATGTTTACGGACTGGAATATGACAGCGGCGATGAAGGGACTGTTACAGCTCGGTCTGACAGCGGCGGATTATGCGGTTGTGGCAGTGGCAGTTGTTCTGGTGCTGTGTGTCAGCTTAAAACAGCGGAGAGGCAGTATCCGGGAGCGGCTTTATGAAAGAACAGCGGCAGTGCAGTATCTTGTCGTTTTTGCGCTTTTATTTGCCATTTTAATTTTCGGCGCGTACGGAATCGGGTACGATGCGAATCAGTTCATATATAACCAGTTTTAAAAAATGTTTGTACATAAAGAGGTTTGGGAAGACACGGCGGTTTCATGCTTTAAACCGTGTATTATAATGAAGAAAGGACAGAAATGGTACGCAGTAAAATAAAAACTTTAGGCATTGTGGCAGTTCTTATGGTGCTTTCTGTCCTTGCCCTGTACTTTGCCCAGGCATTGCTCATGCCAAAGTATATGTCAAATGTAAAGGAAGGCGCACTCATTGCCGAGTATTATAAAGCACCGAAAAACAATGATGTCATATTTATCGGGGACTGTGAGGTTTATGAAAATATTTCTCCGGTTACACTCTGGCAGGAATACGGCATTACAAGCTATATCCGCGGCAGCGCGCAGCAGCTGATCTGGCAGTCGTATTATTTATTGGAAGAAACCCTGCGGTATGAAACACCAAAGGCGGTCGTGTTTAACGTGCTGTCCATGAAGTACAATGAACCGCAGAATGAAGCGTATAACCGCATGACCTTAGACGGCATGAAGTGGTCGGACAGCAAGGCGGCATCCATACGGGCTTCCATGACAGAAAAAGAAAGTTTTATAAGCTATGTATTTCCACTGCTTCGGTTTCATTCGCGGTGGAGTGCATTGACAAAAGAAGATTTCCGGTATATGTTTTCAAAAGATATGGTTTCGTATAACGGATATTTATTGCAGACGGAGAGAAAGGGTGTGACGACACAGCCGAGAAAGACGCCGCTTGCCGATTATTCGTTTGGTGAAAATGCGTGGGACTATCTGGATAAAATCACGCAGCTTTGCAAGGAAAAAAATATCCGTCTGGTGCTGATGAAAGCACCGACAATTTATCCGGTGTGGTATGATGAATGGGAAGAACAGATCAAAGATTATGCCGCGCAGAAGGATTTGCCGTATTACAATTTTCTGGAGTCCATTCAGGAATCCGGGATTGATTTGACAACCGATACTTATGATGCGGGACTGCACTTAAATGTGTGGGGCGCGGAAAAGCTTTCCCGCTATTTCGGACAGATTCTGCAGACAGAATGTGATCTGCCGGACCACAGGCAGGACAGTGCGGTTTTATCCTACTGGCAGGAAATGGAAGAACGATATGAAGCAGAGAAAGGAACAGCAGATTGATGAAAAAATTTTGGATAACGGCGCTGTGTATTGCAGTGACCGTAATTTCACTTGCAGGCTGCGGCACAGCATCCGGCAGCAGTGCAAAAAATCAGCAGAGCGGTTACATTTTTACCACAGGTGACCAGCAGATTTATATTAATGAAGATGCCCAGACGGTAACAGATGCACTTGGAGCACCGCCTAGCGGCACATATGAGGCATTAAGCTGTGCATTCGAAGGAAAAGATACCTTTTATTATTATGACGGCTTTACCTTACAGACGTATGAAAAAGACGGCAAAAAGTATATCTATACAATTACGCTCGAAGATGATACAGTAAATACGGCAGAAGGTATTAAAATCGGTGACAGCTTTGCGGCAGTGACAAAGGCATACGGCACGGATTACGTTGCAGCAGGCAACACCTATGCGTATTCTAAGGATAAAATGACCCTGACATTTGTCATGAATAACGATAAAGTCAGCACGATTTCATATTCACTGCTGACAAGTAAATAAAAAGGAGAATATTATGATAGGAATTATCGGAGCAATGGATGAAGAAGTGGAACAGATTGTAGCAGTCATGGACATTGAACGCGAGGAAACAAAGGCGCAGATGACATTTAAAGCCGGAAAGCTTGCCGGAAAAGATGTTGTCATTGTAAGAAGTGGTATCGGTAAGGTCAATGCGGCGGTCTGCACACAGATTTTAGTGGACGATTTCGGCGTGGATTATGTGATTAATACAGGCATTGCCGGTTCTTTAAAAAATGAAATTAACATTGCAGACATTGTTATTTCGGATGATGTACTGCATCACGATATGGATGCAACAGGCTTTGGCTATGCACCCGGTCAGATCCCGAGAATGGATACGCTCTCATTTAAGGCCGATGCAAAAATGATTGAGCTGGCAAAGGAAAGCTGTGCAAAGGTTGTGCCGCAGATTGGCGTGCATGTGGGCAGAGTTGTCAGCGGCGATCAGTTTATTTCAGACAAGGCGGTAAAGGAAAGAATCAGTGCCAATTTTGACGGTTACTGCACGGAAATGGAGGGCGCAGCGATTGCACAGGCTGCATATTTAAACGGTGTGCCGTTTGTCATCTTACGTGCAATTTCCGATAAGGCAGATGACAGCGCGACCATGGATTATCCGACATTTGAAAAACAGGCAATCCACAACTCTGTTCTTTTATTAAAGGAACTTGTTTCCCGCATTGCCTAGTCGCAAAAGCTTAAAATAAGACGAATATCCCCGATATTTGGCGAACGATTTATCGCAGAAATGCTTTTCAATTTAGCATTTCTGCGATATTATTATGTTACGTAATTGAAAGGCAGTATGGCTTATGGGAAAGGAGTGTAAACAAGCCTTAAATGAAAGCTTGTTTGCAACAAGTTGTTCAGAAATGGGGGAAGTATGAAAATAATAGTAGTGTTGATGGCAGTGGTATTTATGGCGGGGATGGCTATCTGGCTGTTTTTATTTAAAAATTGCTATGAGATGATACAGGATATCCGCAGCGGAACAAGAAAAGTGCCGGTGATCCGCAAGGCAGTCGACAAGTATGATGACTGCTGTAAGCTGGAGATTGCGGTGAATAACACCGAAGTTTTTGTGGAAAAGATTATCGAAAATGAGAAAATTTGTGGACTGCGCATGAAAGCATGGCAGCGGATTGCGGGAATGGTCAAATATGGGATTGCTTTATTGGGAATATTTTCGGCGGTTCTTTTTAAGGGAAATACAGATGAAGTCTATATCTGTGCGGCGGTCGCGGCGATGTGCTGTGTGTCCCTGCATTTTATGGATTGTATGGCAGATGTGGACGGCTATTTAAAGGATACGGTTGTGGAACTCGTGGATTATCTGGAAAACAGTGGCGCCGTGCGCAGTGAAGCGGGAAAAGTGATGGCTGCAAAATTAAAAGGGAAAGCCGCCAGTGAGTTTATGAAAATGAACAGAAGATATGATAAAATCTGTGCGGCAAAAGGACATTTTTCTTGAAAAAACAACGTCAAATGTTATAATTTGATTAATAAAAGAACTGTACAAACAGACGAAAGGAGTTTTGACAATGAAGATACTGATACTGGATTCAATTACTTTAGGGGATGATATTTCGCTGGATAAGTTAAAGGAACTCGGCGAAGTGATTACATATCCGCAAAGCAGCAGGGAAGAAGCAAAACAGCGGATTACAGAACATAATCCGGAAGTCATTATTACCAATAAAGTTGTGATTGACGAAGCGGTATTATCCGGTGCACCGGCGGTAAAAATGATTGCAGAAACCGCCACAGGCTATAACAACATTGACCTTGCCTATGCAAAGGCACATGGCATAACAGTTGCCAATGTTGCGGGATATTCCACACAGTCTGTCATTCAGCATACCTTTGCGCTGTGTTTCTATCTGCTTGAAAAGTTGAGCTATTATGATAACTATGTAAAATCCGGTGCATATATTAACAGTCCGTGTTTTACGCATTTTGATGCAAAATTCCATGAACTTGCAGGCAAGACATGGGGCATTATCGGACTCGGTGCTATCGGCAGGGGTGTGGCAAAAATCGCAGAAAGCTTTGGCTGCAAGGTGATTTATTATTCAGCAAGCGGACATACTTATGATGTACCGTATGAGCGTGTTGAATTTGATGAAATTTTAGCGCAGTCAGACATTTTATCCATTCATGCACCGCTGAATCAGAATACGGAAAATCTGATGAATAAGGCGGCATTTGAAAAGATGAAAAACAGCGCCATTTTAATTAATGTCGGACGTGGTCCGATTGTAAATGATGCGGATCTGGTAGCCGCTTTGAATGAAAATCAGATTGCGGCAGCAGGACTGGATGTGCTGACAAAAGAACCGGTTGAAGCAGACAATCCGCTCAATTCCGTAAAAGACAGTACAAAACTCATTGTAACGCCGCACATTGCCTGGGCAACCGTAGAAGCCCGTACAAGACTGATGGATGAGGTCTATGAAAATATTAAGGCATTTACGGAAGGTAAGGCACGCAATGTTGTCGGATAAATTTTAATTGTTGAATGGAAAACGGCTGTTCACCCGGATTGCAGGAGTGGACAGCCGTATATATAAAAATGAATACGGATTGATTTCCTCATCGCAGTCCGTTCTTTTTTATATTGCAAATAAAATAAAAGGATGCAATCTTATTAATAGAATATATTCTAAAACTAAGTTTTAAAGCATGATTTTTATAAATCAGTATGTCTTTAAAATCTAAAATTTTCAGTTGAATGTGTATTTAGTATTCAGACTGAAATTTCTATTGGCATTTTCTGAGGATTTTTATACGAAAAAATCCGGGCTGAATCCAATAAAATATTCAAAAAATCAGCAAAAAATCTTGCCGGCAGTTCCACAAGTCTTAAACCGGGGACGCGAGGAAGGACGATTAGAAGGACGGCGTGAGGGAGAAGAACAGACCAAAATCCAGATTGCAAAAAAACTGCTTGCACTTGGCAATGACATTCAATCGGTAGCAGACTTGGCAGAACTGCCAGAAGAAACAGTTGAGAAGCTGGCGCGGTCGATGAATCAGACAAAACGCTGATACACAGATATTTTTTGTTACAGTCTAAAAAGTTCCAATATACATTTACAAAAATAAATGTGTATTGGAACTGTATTTATTAAAAAAAATTATTGCAAGAATAGTCTTTTGTATTAGTCTTCTTCAATCACCTGAATTTCCATATAAGAAAAGTCAATGCTGTCAATAAAATTATCCTGATAGAAACGGACTTTGGAATGACGTTTAAACTCCGCAACATTGGAATCCAGCCAGATAGGCTCGCTTAAATCAAAGGCATAGCAGGCACTGTGGATACCGTCAAAAATTTTTCGGGTACGGTTTGTGGCCGCATCATCATTTTCCACCACCATATCCTTGAGCAGATGATTGCTGTCATCAAATAATTTACACCATAATCGGAACATCTTAATTTTCCCGCCTTTCATTTGAGGATTCTTTGAAAAAATCACGGCTGTCTAAGACAACGGTAAACGGACCGTCATTTTCAAGGTCAACACGCATATGTGCACCGAAGCTTCCGGTTTCTACTTTGGTGACTTTTTCGCGGCACAATGCAACAAATTTCTCGTATAAAGCATCGGCACGGTCCGGTTCAAGGGCATCAAAAAAGCTTGGACGGTTTCCCTTGCGGCAGTCTGCGTAAAGTGTAAACTGGCTTACGACAAGCAGTTCGCCACCTACGTCCAAAAGGGAAAGATTGATTTTGTCATTTTCATCAGAGAAAATCCGCAGCTTTGTGATTTTATCCACAAACTTTGGCAGCATTTCTTTAGTATCTCCTTTTCCGGCGCCGAATAAAATCAGCAGTCCTTTACCGATAGAACCGACCGTTTGACCGTCAACGGTGACACTTGCGTGATTGACACGCTGTATTACAAATTTCATTTTTAAATCTCCATTCTTCAAAAAACAGCCGGCAGTCCGTTAAAAGAAGCGGCTGTCCGTGTATGTTCATATTTTTAAGATACAGTGATTGTAATGGATAATCGGGAGAATGACAAGGGGAAGAACAAAAAATTATTATATTGAAAAAATTTAAAAATAAAAATCCCCGGTCAGCCGCGACACGGGTTTCCGGGGATTTCACCTAAAATGTTATTCAGTTTTAGAAATTGACATTTAAATGTCTTGGAAGACCGTCAACCATAATTGGTGAAAGTTCAGCCTGAATGAGTGGTCTGATATAGTGAATCAGATCATCTGTAACATAGTCGTCATCTGTAATCCATTCTAACGGAATCTTCTTTTCCACATTGGCAATATCATGAACATCATGTGTTTCTGTAATGCACATATATGGGTCATCAGAAATTCTCTTTAAGACAACAACCTGTCCTGTAGCACCCTCAAAAGCTGCCTTTACAGCTGCACCACCTACGTTGAAGGCCTCTGTGATATCCGTACGGGAAGTCATGTGTGCGGCACAACGCTGCATGGTAGAAAGTTCAATTGCTCTTGTCTTGATGCCGAGTTCAGAACCAATCTTGTTTGCAAGGAACTTTGCAGAACCTGCTAACTGCTTGTGTCCGAATGCATCGACAAATTCTACGTGGTCAGAAAGTTCAAATACGTATCTGCCGTCAGCAACCTTAATACCTTCTGAAATCGCAATAACCATAGAACGACCCTGTTCGCTTAAAGATTTTACTCTTGCCATGAACTTGTCAATATCAAATACCTTTTCAGGAAGGTAAATCATATCTACGCCTTCACAGTCTTCACCCTTTGCAAGAGCAGCAGCAGCAGTCAGCCATCCGGCATTACGTCCCATGATTTCAACAATTGTGATTGTCGGATAATCATAAACAAGACCGTCACGGATAATTTCTTTCATCGTTGCCGCAATATACTTGGCAGCACTACCGTAACCCGGTGTGTGGTCAGTAACAGCGAGGTCATTATCGATAGTTTTTGGAACACCCATAAATTTAATGTCACTGTTTACAAGATTTGCATAATCGGAAAGCTTCTTAATGGTATCCATGGAATCGTTACCACCGATGTAGAAGAAGTATTTTACTTCCAAATCTTCAAGTGTCTTAAAGATTTTTTCATATACAGCTTTATCTTCATTTACCTCCGGCAGTTTGTAACGACAGGAACCCAGATAAGAAGATGGGGTTCTCTTTAACAAATCGATGTCAATATCAGTCTTAATCTTTTCAGAAAGGTCAACATACTGTCCGTCCAGCAGCCCCTTGATGCCGTGAAGCATACCGTATACTTTTTTTGCCCCTCTGTCACGTGCAGTTTTGTATACACCTACCAGACTTGAGTTAATTACTGATGTTGGACCACCAGACTGACCAACGATTACATTTCCAATCATAAAATCCTCCATTCCTCCGCATTTGCGGTAATATCATCGTGGGACGACACAACTTTAAAAGGCATAAAACCCCCTTGGAAAGGCGGAAAATATGTAATCTTTTCTATGATGTTCCACGAATTCTTATAATTGCATTGTAGCATAAATAAATAAGATGTACAAGTAGCATAAAATAGAACTAAAAAAAATAAAAATTTAATAAAAACTCAAAAAAGACAGAAAATAAAAACAATTGTAACCACAGGGATTTAATACAACCCCCATTTGTGGTAAAATGTGCGTAAGCAATGAGCCGTGCCGGTTAAAAGCGGAAAGAAGTGCCGTGCTTGCACAAGGCGGCAGAAATGGAGAGAAATATGTATTTAGATAAAGAAAAAGCTGTAAAAGCATTTATGGGAACGGGAGAAAAAAACGCAGCCGGAGAAGATTTGGTCACATTTTTGGAAAAATATGACCCGCATAAATACCAGAATCCGTGCAATACCGTAGATATGGCGGTATTTGCCTACAATGAATCCGAAAAGAAAGTGACCAAAGTACTGCTGATTCAGCGGGGAAACCACCCAAGCATCGGATGGTGGGCGCTGCCGGGCGGATTTGTGGAGTACAGGGAAAATCTCGAAACGGCGGCAGCAAGAGAATTACAGGAAGAAACAGGAATTGAGCATTTAAACTTTGAACAGTTAAAAACATATGGTGCATATGACAGGGACCCGCGTACGCGGATTATTACAACTGCCTATATTGCGCTGGTGCCGGAGGGACTTCTGCATGAAAAAGCTGGCGATGATGCTAAAAATGCAGGCTGGTTTACAATAAAAGATACCGAAATTTCAAGAAAAAACAACGCAGACGGTACAGTCTGCGCGACGCATCGGTTATGCCTTGAAAATAAGGAACTGGCGGTCCGCACGGAATCCCAGGTCCGTGTAGAGTGGAGTCCGGGTGCGGTACTTGAAAATAAAACCTATACGATGGAACACACGACCCTGCTGGCTTCTGACCACAGTGCCGTCATTCTGGAAGGATATGAGTATCTGGTAAAAAGACTGGCGGACAGACCGTAGCTGCCATTTTGCGGGTCGGAAAAAAGACCGATGTGCGGTGGATAAAAGGTAAAAAGTATGAATAAAAATGTCACAAATACCAGTACAAAAACAGGCAGAATCAGCGGAACCGGACGATGCGGTTTGTGGTAGGAAAATGTATTATAATATGGAAGACACGCATACCGGTAAAAGGTATAGTGGGCGTATAAAACAGCAATAAAATAAATAGCGATGTTTACCCAGTCCAGATTAAAGCCTAAAATGCCGTTGATGCCGTAAAATAAGACGACAACGGCTGCCATGCCGCAGAGTTCGCCAAATGCCGCGCCGTCCCAGTAGCAGGATAAAAACATTTTTTTCAGACTGCGGTTGGAAATAGGTGCATTGCCGCCTGCAATACCGGCAAAACAGCCGATTACAAGCAGTAAAAGAAACGGAAAAAACAATAGCTTTAAATGTTCCCATGTAGACTCATTGACAGGAACAAAAGGGGCAATCAGACGGCTCTGACCGAAAAAATCAAAGGCAAAGTGACAGGCAGTGCCAAGCGCCGCAGTAAGGATAAAAGAAACTGCGGTAAATATTTTTAAGCGCGTAAGTTTCTGGGTGACAGTATTCATAAAACTCCAATCCGCCGGAATACGGCATATACAAAGGTTTGATGATGACATCATAAGATAGTGTATCCATAAAAGAATGGAAATATAACACAGAAACCGAATACAAAAATCAGAAAGGACATTTAAAAATGGCAAAACAGACATGGAAACCGGGAAATATGTTATATCCCGTACCGGCAGTGATGGTGAGCTGCCAGCGCGAGGGCGGAAAACCGAATATTATTACCGTGGCATGGGCAGGAACAATCTGTTCAGACCCGGCAATGCTTTCAATTTCCGTAAGGAAAAACCGATATTCCTATGACATTATAAAGGAAACAAAAGAATTTGTTGTAAATCTGACGACAAAGCAGTTATGCCGTGCAACCGATTACTGTGGTGTGCGTTCCGGCAGGGATGTTGATAAGTTTCAGGAAATGCACCTGACACCGCAGCCGTCAGAAAAGGTAAAAGCACCGGGCATTGCGGAAAGTCCGGTCAATATAGAGTGCCGTGTGACACAGGTGCTTGAACTGGGCACACACGATATGTTTCTGGCAGAAGTCGTGGCGGTGCGGGTTGATGATGATTACATGGATGAAAAAGGCAGATTTGACTTAAATGCGGCAGATTTAGTGACATATTCCCACGGTGAATATTTTACACTGGGTAAAAAGCTTGGCACATTCGGATATTCCGTAGCAAAAAACAAACCCCAAAGCATTGCCGGAAACAACCCGAAACACAAGTCTAAAAGCAGCACAAAAAAAGGTGTAAAAGCGAAAGGCAGAAGCGGTAAACATACCCGAAAAGAAAAAGGAAAAAAGTAAGACAAAAAGGGGGCATTTTCGTTGAAAATCACACAGTTGTCCATTAAAAATTTTAAATCCGTAGAGGAACTGGTAATCCGCGATATTGAAGACGTACTTATTTTAGTCGGAAGAAACAATGCCGGAAAATCTGTCATGCTTGATGCAATCCGCGCGGTATCCGGCGATTATGCCATATCCGAAGCGGATTTTCACCACCGGGACGGCAATATTACCATCGGCATACAGCTTCTGATTACAGATGAAGATTTAGAGTATCTGCATCAGAACGGCATTGTCGGTAATTTCAAGCAGTTCTCACTGTGGAAAGAAAATTTTTGTAAAAAGCTGCCGTCCTATCAGGAAACGGAGGATGGCGGCACGCTTGAATTTGAATACATTTACGGCAGAAACGGCATCGTACGCTATAAAGACGGTTATTTTAAAAACAACCGTTATATCAAAAGTATTTTTCCGAAAATCTATTTCGTGGACCAGTACCGTGACAAAGAAGATATCAGTCAGGATTTGATTTTATTACAGCAGGATACCGGACTGCAGGCACTGCGGGACGACCGGTGCATTTTTGATGAAAAACGCAAATGCCACCAGTGCTTTGAATGTATCGGCGTAATCCAGAAAAAAACGCCGGAACAGCTGACACTGATGGAAACGAGCCGCCTGTTGCAGTACAAATTATTTACGTGTAATTTAAACCGGTTGTCAGAGCGTTTAAACTACTATTTCAGCCGCAACGGCGGGCAGTCCCATGAAATTCATTATGAGATTAAATTTGATGCGGACGAACTGTTTAAAATTGATACTGTTGTGCGTATGCGCGGCAGCAAAAAAGAGGGCGGACTGGATGCGCTCGGTGAAGGCTTAAAAAGCATTTACATTTTATCCCTGCTTCAGACCTATGTGGATACAAAAAACACAGCACCGTATATTATTATGGTAGATACACCGGAAATTTATCTGCACCCGCAGTTAAAAAAGGTTGCGAGTGAAATCCTTTACCGGCTGTCCAAAAAGAATCAGGTTATATTTTCCACGCACGAGCCGGAGATGCTGTTTAACTTTACATCGGGACAGATCCGTCAGGTGTATTCCGACAGCAGGTACAATACGTGTGTACGTGAAGACACCGACTTGGATGCCATTTTAAATGATCTGGGTTACACGGCAAATGACTTGATGAATGTGAGCTTTGTCTTTATTGTTGAGGGTAAGCAGGATAAGAGCCGCCTGCCGCTGCTGCTTAAAAAATATTATTCCGAGGTCTATGATGAGTCCGGACAGCTCAAGCGCATTGCGATTATTTCCACCAACAGCTGCACGAATATCAAGACGTATGCCAATTTAAAATACATTAATTCCGTTTATTTAAAGGACAGTTTTATGATGATCCGGGACAGCGACGGCAAAAACAGGATGCAGTTAGGACAGCAGCTCTGCAAATATTACGGCGACCGGTCACATGAAGATAAAGGCAATCTTCCACGGGTTACGGAGAAAAATGTGCTGATTTTAAAATATTATTCGTTTGAGAATTATTTTCTGTTTCCGGAAGTCATGGCGCAGATTGGTGTTGTAAAAAGTGTCGATGCGTTTTACGACATTTTGTGGAGTAAATATCAGGAATATCTCTATAAATTAACAAGTGTGAAAGCTATGTTAAAAAAAACGGGGATAAAGATACAGTCCCGTCAGGACATTGTGGATAACATTGAAAATATCCGGATTTACGTGCGCGGTCACAACCTGTACGACATTTTCTACGGTCGTTATAAAAAGCAGGAAAATGAAATCCTGACGAAATACATTGAAGCTGCGCCGCGGGAAATTTTCGCGGATATTCTTGAAAAAATAGATGCGTTTGTCTACTTTGATTCGCGTAAAAAAGAAGAATAACACTACAGGCTTAAAGGGGCGGACATCAAAGATGCCCGCTCTTTACAAATTGCTCCGGATATGGTAACATGACAAATATTACAAAAGTGTTACAAAACAGTAAACTACACAGTTTATGGATTATGTTATAGATTATGATAGAAATGCCGTCACACGGCAGAAATGGAGAGAGTCATGTCACATTTTACCAAATATGGGAAAAGAATGAGACTGATGCTGCTGACAGCAATGTTTGTTGCCAGTATGGTATGCTTATTTGCAATACCGTTTGTAGAAAAGAATCTTTTAAATAATCAGGTAGCGTATTACCGTATAGAAGTAAACGGAACAGAAGTCGGGGCTGCCAATTCCCGCGCAGATGCGGCAAAAGCGCTTGCAGATGCAAGAGGACGGCTTTCCGGTATTTATCCTGATGTTATATATATGGAGCCGGAGTATACGGTAATTAAAGAGAGCCATCTTACGGCGGAACGCATGAGTGAGGAAGAACTCTCAGACAGTATCTATAGTGCATTATTTTCCAGTATAACAGATGTGAATTCACAGATTGCCTATATGGTCAGAATGGACGATGCAACGGTTACACTTGCAAGTCTGGATGATGTGTATACGCTGCTTTCCCGTGTGGAACAGCAGTATGACACCCAAAAAGAGTATACGGTGCAGTTAAATGCCACAGGCAGCAGCGGAGATTATACCGTCAGCTTTGAAAAGACCCAGACGGATGCCAGCAAAGACATCGTATCTGCGGTACTAAGCGGACAGGCATCCACGACACAGGAAGACGGAACGGTCGTGCATGACGGGATTACATCCATTGATTTTGCGCAGAATGTAACTGTCAGCGAAGTGCTTCTTGCAAAGACCGGGATTGTCAATGTGGACACGGCTTACGAAGCAGTGACAAAATCATCAGAAAACCGTGTGTTATATGAAGTAAAGGCGGGAGAAACCGTTGAATCCGTCGCTTCCGATTACAGAATTGATAAAGAACAGATTTACGAATGGAATACGCAGCTGGATACGGATTCGGTGCTTGCAGAGGGTGAGATGATAACACTTTCTGTACCGGAAACCCTGCTGTCTGTTGTGATGACAAAGCGTGAAACATATGATGAGGCGTATCGTGCAACACCGCAGTATATACAGGATGAGGAAGCACAGAAGGGTAAGAATACGATAGAGGAAGAAGGAAGCACAGGAACCAGAAAGGTTACGGCAGAGGTTTCCTATATTAATGGAAGACGGACAGATACGAAGATTATAGATGAAAAAGTCCAGACAGAATCGCAGCCACAGGTGATTTCAGTGGGTACGCAGTCAGACAGTGCGTATGGGTTACCGGTTTCCGGACAGTTTGGCGGAAATGTAAATAACGGTGTCATCTGGCTTGCAAAAGAGCGGACATCTGTTTATGCGGCAGCAGAGGGTACGGTGACACGTACCGGATGGTATGCAGATTACGGATATTGTATTGACATTACACATAAAGACGGCTCCGTAACAAGATATGGACACCTTGATGCAATTGGTGTGGTAAAAGGGCAGAATGTGACAGCAGGACAGCTGATTGCCAACAGCGGCAGTACCGGAAACTGCGATGAACCGTGTCTGTATTTTGAGCTGTGGATAAACGGCAGCACCGTAAATCCACTGCGCTTTATTCAGTAAAAGATAGTTCTTATGTATCAGATAAAGCATATACTGTAAATGCGCCTTTGCAAAACAAAGCTATTTTCGCAAGGTTTTTTTGGCTATACTCTTTACAAATGTGATGTTTATGTTATAATTTAACAGAATATGTTGAAAATAATAATGAAGTTGATATAGATAAGATAGAGGTGCATAACAATGGAACAGTATGTGATTAAGGGTGGAGTACGCCTTCAAGGAGAAGTTTCCATAGGTGGAGCAAAGAATGCAGCACTCGGCATTCTCGCTGCTGCGATTATGACAGATGAAACGGTAACGATAGAAAACGTGCCGAATGTACGGGATATTCGTGTACTTTTACAGGCAATTGAGGGGATTGGTGCAAAGGTTACTTATGTATACAATAATTCCGTTCAGATTAACGGTGGTTCTATCAGTGATATTAATGTAGATTACGAATATATTAAGAAAATCAGGGCGTCATATTATTTACTGGGCGCACTGCTTGGAAAGTATAAGGAATCCCAGGTGGCTCTTCCGGGCGGATGTAATATCGGAAGCCGTCCGATTGACCAGCACATCAAGGGCTTTAAGGCTCTGGGTGCGGAAGTGGATATTTCCTACGGAAAGATTCATACAAAGGCAGAAAAGCTTGTGGGCAGCCACATTTATTTTGATGTCGTGACAGTCGGCGCAACAATTAACCTGATGTTAGCTTCCTGCATGGCAGAAGGCGATACGATTCTTGAAAATGCAGCAAAAGAGCCGCATATCGTAGATGTAGCGAACTTCTTAAATGCAATGGGCGCGAATATCAAAGGGGCCGGAACAGACGTTATCCGTATTAAAGGCGTTTCCCGTCTGCACGGTACGACGTATTCGATTATTCCGGATCAGATTGAAGCGGGAACATTTATGTTTGCGGCAGCAGCAACCAAAGGTGATATTATGGTAAGAGATGTCATTCCAAAACATCTGGAATCTTTATCTGCAAAGCTGCTTGAAATCGGATGTCAGGTCATTGAAGGTGATGACAGCGTACGTGTTATTGGCAGTGAAGAATTAAAATCTACCAATGTAAAGACACTCCCGTATCCGGGATTTCCAACGGATATGCAGCCACAGATGGCAGTTGTTCTTGCACTTGCCAACGGTTCAAGCATGGTAACGGAAAGCATTTTTGAAAACCGTTTTAAATATGTAGACGAATTAAACCGCATGGGCAGCAAGATTAAGGTAGAGGGTAACACCGCTTATATCGAAGGTGTATCCGGATTTACAGGCGCACAGCTTGCAGCACCGGATTTACGTGCGGGTGCGGCACTTGTACTTGCAGCACTTGCAGCGGAAGGCATTTCCGAAATTGAGGACATTGAATATATTCAGAGAGGGTACGAAGATTTTGAAGGAAAGTTAAGAAGTCTTGGTGCTTTAATTGAACGTGTCGATTCAGAAAGAGATGTACAGAAATTTAAATTAAAAATCGGCTGATGAAAACTGGTATACACTGATGCGGAAACGTGGGTGTGTACCAGCCTTTTTACTTTTATTACTAATATTTAATAAAATTTATTGTTTGTTTTGATAAAAATAAGACAATTTGTGATATGATAAATTTGGTATTTATCTATTTCACACACGCATTTTGTGTCCGTGCGCACAGAACACAAATTCATTATGCGGACCGGAATCATATAGGCTGCAGAATATAGCTAAAATAGACGTAGGGCGTGCGCAGAAATGAAGATGACAATGAAACTGAAAAATAAATTAATATTAACTTTTTGCATTATGAGTATTCTTCCGATGGTTCTGTGCGGACTGGTTATCTGCGGCATGTATAAAATCCATGCACAGAATATGTACCAGACCTATGAGATAGACAGTCAGACATTTCTGATTGATTTTTACTCGCCGATGGAGCTGATGGGAAAGATTACGGAAAATATTTATGACGATATCCGTGAAATTGCAGAGGAAAATCCGGAAAAGTTTAACGATGAAAGCTATCTGGAGCATATTGATTACAGACTGTCAGAGAAGCTCTCAGAGCTGGTTGTCCGTAAAAACGGGGTCTATACATATCAGTCAGAGGTGCTTAAAGGAAAAAATATTGATGAGCTGCTTCCGGCATATGATGAAGATGAGAACATTTGTGATGTGGCACTTTATAAGGGCGGCGACTACCAGACACTGGTAAAGCAGATTAATTTTTCCGACAGTCAGGGCAATGAATACAGTGTATCCATTCTGACATCATTAAATCAGATTGTACCGCAGCTGAAAATGTTTGCAATCGAACTGTTTGCGGCAGTTTTTCTGATACTGGTGATTACAAGCCTGATACTGAATCTGTGGATATACCGTTCCGTTGTGACACCGCTTAATAAGCTGAAGCTGGCGACACATAATATACAGGCGGGTAATTTTGATTTTGAAATGCCGAATGTCCCGAAAAATGAAATCGGTGATGTGTGCCGTGATTTTGAGGAAATGCGTGTCATTTTAAAGCAGTCGTCCGAAGACAAGATTCGTTCCGATATGGAAGAAAAAGAGCTGATCCGCAATATTTCACATGATTTAAAGACACCGCTGACGGCGATTAAAGGTTATGTGGAAGGGATTCAGGACGGTATTGCGGATACACCGCAGAAGCAGGAAAAGTATCTGCGTACAATTGCCAATAAGGTCAATGATATGGACAAGCTGATTGATGAGCTGACGATTTATTCCAAGTTAGATACCAATCGTGTGCCGTATTCCTTTGCAAAGATTCCGATTAAGGGATATTTTGATGACTGCTGTGAGGAGATTAAGATTGACTTAGAAGCGCAGGGCATTGATCTGGATTACCGTTGTTATGCGGGGGATGATGTGTTTATCGTTGCAGATGCGGAACAGTTAAAGCGTGTCATCAACAATATTGTCAGCAACTCCGTAAAATACCGCGACGAAAGCCGGAAAGAAAAAATTACAATTGCCGTTTATGACGAGGGTGATTATGTACACATTCTGCTGGCAGACAACGGAAAAGGCATTGGGGCAAGAGAACTGCCGCGTATTTTTGAACGTTTTTACAGAACGGATTCATCAAGAAACAGCAGGCAGGGCGGAAGCGGTATCGGACTTGCCATTGTTAAAAAAATTATTGAAGACCACAAGGGAAAAATCTGGGCAGAAAGTGTGGAGGGCGAAGGAACAGCCATGCATATCAATCTGTTAAAATATAAAGATAATTCCCATTATTGTATAGAAGATAAAAGTGGAAAAAAGAGTGCAAAGGGACTCAGATAAAATGTAACACAGAAATGTAAAACAGAAAGGAAATTGGGGTATGAGCAGAGTATTAATAGTAGAAGATGAAGAAGCCATTGCAGAAATTGAAAAAGATTATCTGGAATTAAGTGATTTTGAAGTTGTCATTAAGTCAGACGGTACACAGGGACTGGCAACCGCTTTAAATGAAGATTTTGATATTATGATTTTAGATGTCATGCTGCCGGGAACGGACGGTTATGAAATCTGCCGTCAGGTCCGTGAAGTCAAAAACACACCGATTATCATGGTATCGGCAAAGAAAGAAGACATTGATAAAATCCGCGGACTGGGTGTCGGCGCAGATGATTATATGACAAAGCCGTTCAGTCCGAGCGAACTGGTGGCAAGAGTAAAAGCACATCTGGCAAGATATGAGCGCTTGGTCAGCAGTGCAAAGCAGGAAAATGATGTGATTGAAATCCGCGGCATTAAGATTGACAAGACGGCAAGGCGTGTTTTTGTCAACGGCGAGGAAAAAGTTTTTACGACGAAGGAATTTGATCTGCTGACATTCCTTGCAGAGCACCCAAACCACGTATTTACAAAGGACGAACTGTTTAAAGAAATCTGGGATATGGATTCTATCGGTGATATTGCAACCGTTACCGTGCATATCAAAAAGATTCGTGAAAAGATTGAGTATGATACGTCAAAGCCGCAGTATATTGAAACCATCTGGGGTGTCGGATACAGATTTAAAATGTAATATAGGGTATGATAACAGCCTGTGGTGTTTTGCATCATAGGCTTTTACTATGAAAATGAAGAAAAGGGTATGGATAAAATGGCTAGGAAAACAAAATACGAAATACGAACGTTAAAAACGGAAACGGATGATGTCAATCAGTATAATGCACTGCTTAGGTATGCTTTTCAGGTGACAGAACAGGAACTGGCAGAAACCGGCTGGCGGGACGATGAAATCAAGCAGTCAAAATTCCCGGTCTTAGACCGTGCGGACGTGCTGGGCTGTTTTGACGGAAAGACACTCATTTCGCAGTTTGCGGTTTATCCGCTCAAAATGAATATTTACGACACGGTTTTTCAGATCGGATTTGTAACAAGTGTCTGCACCTATCCGGAGTATTCGGGACACGGCATTATGAAAAAACTCATGGTAAAGAGCCTGACCAATATGCGGCATAAGGGCCAGTCGTTTGCACTGTTGTATCCGTATTCCATTCCGCTGTATCACAAGCTTGGCTGGGAAATCGTATCCAATAAAATCTCCTATACGGTCAAAGACCGCCAGATACCGGCGAAAGCGACTGCGCCGGGGTATGTGCGCCGCGTGGACTGGGAAAATGCCGATTTTATGAATCTTCATTCGACTTTTGCATCCGTGACACACGGCTGTCTGTTCCGCAATGCGCTGGCATGGGAAGAATACTGGCGCTGGGACGAGGATGACACCAATGTGGCAGTCTATTACAATGAAGCGGATAAGCCGTGCGGTTACATGGTTTATCTGATCAAGTCCGACATTATGCACATAAAAGAAATGATTTATTTAAACCGTGAGGCACAGCAAGGCTTGTGGGAGTATATCCGTGCGCATGAATCCATGATTGACGAAGTCCGTGGCAATACGTATTTCAGCGAGCCGATAGCCTTTGAAATGGATGACGGCGATATCCGCGAAATGATTCGTCCGTACTGCATGGGCAGAATCGTCGATGTGGAGCAGTTCTTTGAAAATTATCCGTGCGACCCGGACGAAAAACCGGTGCGGATTGCATTTGAACTGCATGATGAACTGCTTTCATGGAATAATAAGACGGTGACGGTGTTGTTTGAGGACGGACACTGTAAAATTACAAAAGAACCCGCAGATTATACCTTAAAAATGAGCATTGCAACGCTTACCACCCTGCTTTTAGGTTACAAGACCGCAGAACGCCTGTATGAAATGGAGCGGATTGAAGGCACGGAGGAAGCTGCAGAACATTTAGATGATGTATTGTTTCACAAGATTCCGTATATTTCGGACTATATTTAATAAGAATTTTATATTTATCGGCAGGAACAGGGGAGTTGACAGCATTGGTATAATAAAAGATAAGGAAAAGATTAGAACTTGCCGTAAAGGCAGAAAGGAAGATAATCATGACAAAGGTAGATATTATTTCAGGATTTTTAGGTGCAGGAAAAACCACTTTAATCAGTAAATTATTAAAAGAAGCATTAAAGGACGAGCAGGTCGTTCTGATAGAAAACGAATTTGGCGAAATCGGTATTGACGGTGGATTTTTAAAGGATTCCGGCGTGGAAATCAGGGAAATGAATTCCGGCTGTATCTGCTGTTCACTGGTAGGCGACTTCGGTACATCTTTAAAGGAAGTTGTTGACAAGTACCATCCGGACAGAATCATCATCGAGCCGTCAGGTGTCGGCAAGCTCTCCGATGTCATTAAGGCAGTAAAGGACCTTCATATCGAAAATGAAATCCGCTTAAACAGTGCATCAACTGTAGCAGATGCTTCTAAAGTAAAAGTATACATGAAGAACTTCGGTGAATTCTTCAACAACCAGATTGAACATGCAGGCACAATCATTTTAAGCCGTACACAGAATGTCAGCGAAGACAAGTTAAAGAAGGCTATTGAACTGATTCGTACAGTCAATGCCAATGCACATATTATTACGACACCTTGGGATGACTTAGAGGGTACACAGATTTTAGGTGCCATGGAAAACGTAACGAACCTCGAACTGGAAATGCTTGCAGAAGCAGCTGAAAAAGCGCATGAAGAACATGAACACGAGCATCATCACCATCATGACGGCGAGGAGTGCTGCTGTGGTCATCATCACGATGAGGACGAACACGACCACCATCATGACCACGATGACGAGGAACACGAACATCATCATCACGACCATGATGGGGAATGTGGCTGCGGACACGACCATGACTACGAGGAACATGAACATCATCATCACGACCATGATGGCGAATGTGGCTGCGGACATGACCATCACCATGAAGGACATCATCATGCAGATGACGTATTCTCAAGCTGGGGTACGGAAACACCGAATAAATATGATAAAGCAACACTTGAAGGTATTTTAAAGAAGCTGGCTGAAACAGAAGAATATGGTAAGATTCTGCGTTCAAAAGGTATGCTTCCTTGCACGGACGGCACATGGATGTATTTTGATTTAGTACCGGGAGAATACGAAATCCGTGACGGCAAGGCAGATTTTACAGGAAGAATCTGTGTCATCGGTGCCGAATTAAAAGAAGATGCGTTAAAGACATTATTTGAAATCGCCTAAGCTCTGCGGCAATTCACAGGGATAGGAGTTGAAAGGAAGGACATATGGCAGAAGAAGAATACCAGATTCCGATATTTTTTATTAACGGACAGTTAGACAGCGGAAAGACCCGTTTTATAACAGAAACAATTGAGATGGGACAGTTTGCGGAAGCAAAAAATAAGCTGCTTATTGTATGCGAAGAAGGCGAGGAGGAGTACGATGAAAAAATGCTCAAAGATAACGGTGTGAGCATGGTTGTACTTGAAAAAGAAGATTTAACCGAAGAAAAGTTAAAAGAACTGGATAAGCAGTATGACCCATGGATTGTTATTGTCGAGTACAACGGCATGTGGGACCCGGCACTTTTAATGGGAACTGCAAAGCCGTTTGGCTGGCAGATTTACCAGTCCATTACACTGGTGAATGCAGAAACCTTCGGTGTACAGTGGGCAAATATGAAATCCATCATGGCTGAAATGGTTAAAAATGTAGATATGGTTATTTTTAACCGCTGCAGCAGCGGCATGGATCTTGGCAGCTACAGAAGAAGCATGAAAGCGTTAAATTCATATGTACAGATAGTCTTTGAAGACAAAAACGGCGATATGATGTCCATTGCAGAGCAGCTTCCGTATGATGTCAATGCAAATGTGATTGAGGTCGATGACTGCGATTACGGCATCTGGTACATGGACGTTTCCGAGCGCCCTGAAGTGTATAAGGGTAAAACCGTACGCTTTAAGGGGCAGGTTTTAAAAAATAAATATTTTAAAGACAAAAATTTTGTACCGGGCAGAAAGGTCATGACCTGTTGTGCAGAGGATACTTCCTTTATCGGTTATATCAGTTTTTACGATAAAATATCTTCTCTTGAAAACAGACAGTGGATTACAGTAACGGCACAGATTGCATATGAGTTCCAGATGGCATATAAGAAAAAAGGTCCGGTTCTTTATGTGCAGAAGGTAGAGCCGGCAGAAGCACCGGCAGACGAACTGGTTTACTTCTAAATAAAGAGAGGACAATACCGATGATTCAGGATATTTTACCACGCCATCTGGACAATCAGTTCAGGTGGCTGACACCGCAGAAAAGCGATATTATTCTTTTATTTGAGGGCTCCAGTGTGCTTGCAAAATGGCAGGATGAAAAAATTTATTATCCTGATTACGAAGAATTCTGCACACAGACAGATGCGGCAAAATACACGTTTATTTATGTATTGTCTGTCGATGAAATCCAGTATTTTCTGGCAATGCGCAAAGGAGAAGTGCTGGAGGGCAGCTTTCAGGGAGAGCTTTCCGATGCGAAAGTGCATGAGGAATATCAAAGCGAATTAGACGGCTATGATTTTTTAGGTGTCAATATCTTCCGCAGTGCCGTACCGAAATACAGGGCATTTGCAGCGATTACAGCATATCATTTATACGGCTGGTACCGTGACAACCGTTTCTGCGGCAGATGCGGAAAACCGATGGTACACGATAAAAAGGAACGCATGGTGCGATGCATGTGCTGCAACAATATGGTGTTCCCGAAAATTTGTCCGGCGGTGATTATCGGCGTGACAGACGGGGACAGAATATTGCTCACCAAATATGCGGGAAGAACATATAAAAATTATGCGCTGGTTGCCGGATTTACGGAAATCGGAGAAACGCTGGAACAGACCGTAGAGCGGGAAGTCATGGAAGAAGTAGGGCTTCACGTAAAAAATATCCGGTATTACAAGAGCCAGCCGTGGGCGTTAAGCGGTTCGCTGCTTGCGGGATTTTTCTGCGAACTGGACGGTGACGATACAATCAGCTTGCAGGAAGATGAGCTGTCTGTCGGGAAATGGGCCCATGCAGATGACCTTGAACTCGAAGATGACGGCATCAGCCTGACAAGAGAAATGATTTTAAAATTTAAAGAAGAACACGCCAAAAGATAAACGGATAACAGACATGCGGCAGAAAATTTACGCATATATTGAAGATGAATTTAGTATATTTCATGATTTCATGTGGAAATGGAGCAGCATGTTAAATTATTTGTGGGCGGCAATGATTGTAATCGGAATTGTATACGGCGCTTTTACCGGCAATATGACAGCTGTATCGGACGGAGCGCTCGATTCGGCAAAAGAAGCGGTTACGTTGTGCATTACCATGCTTGGTGTGATGTCTCTTTGGACGGGGCTTATGGAAATTGCCAATCGCTCAGGACTGATTGATAAATGTACCAAAGCGATTCTGCCATTGATGCAGTGGCTGTTTCCGGGTGTACCAAAAGACCACGATGCGATGCAGCATATTACCACCAATGTCATCGCCAATTTTTTAGGGCTTGGCTGGGCGGCGACACCGGCGGGACTGCGTGCAATGAAAGCGCTTTCAGAGTTAAACGTGGAAAACAGCCGCGCCAGCACAGATATGTGTACCTTTCTTGTAATTAATATTTCTTCGATTCAGCTGATTCCGGTCAATATTATTGCATACCGCAGCCAGTACGGCAGTGTGAATCCGACGGCAATTGTAGCACCGGCAATTCTTGCGACCACAGTCAGTACACTGGCTGCGATTGTATTTTGTAAGATAATGGCAGGAAAATCGGCATAACATTTGTACTGACGTCATATATTTATAATAATGTACAAAATGACGGTGGTTTCATGGGATTTATCGTTGCAGTATCCGCATTTATTATTCCACTCATTATTTTTTATGTGGTTGTGGACGGAATCATACATCAGACGGATGTCTATGATGTATTTGTTGAAGGTGCAAAAGACGGCATGAAAACGGTGGTGTCCATTCTTCCGACACTGATTGGACTGATGATGGCAGTTGGAATTTTGCGGGCATCCGGTTTCCTTGCGTGGATTTCCGCAAAGATCGGAATACTGACAGACCTGTTTGGGATTCCCTCACAGATGATTCCTCTGATTATCGTCAGAATGTTCAGTTCTTCGGCGGCAACGGGGTTATCACTGGATTTGTTCCGGGAATATGGAACGGATTCTTACATAGGACTGATTACATCCATTATGATGAGCTGTACAGAAACGATATTTTATACAATGTCGGTCTATTTTCTGGCGGCAAAGGTGCGAAAGACGCGGTGGACGCTTGCGGGAGCACTTGTATCGACAGCAGCGGGAATTGCAGCAAGTGTTTTTCTGGCACGCCTGATGAGTTAAAAATAAAAAATGGAGGATTACAGGAAAATGAAAAAATATCTGGCAGAATTTCTCGGCACATTTATCCTGACATTTATGGTATGCGGGGCAGTCTCATTCACGGGTGGATATGCGGGGTATCTCGGTGTTGTCGGCATTGCGCTGACAGCCGGTTTTACGGTGGCGGTGCTGTTATACGTTTTTGGCACGGTATCGGGAGCACATTGTAATCCGGCAGTGTCGGCGGGCATGCTGATTGCCGGAAGGCTCAGTGTCGTGGATTTTATGGGTTATGTGGTATCACAGGTGTTTGGCGCACTTGCAGCGGCATTTGCCCTGTATGGATTGTCAAAGTCATTTGACGCACAGGTAATATCCCAGTATCAGTCCTATGGATATGATTTGGTCGGACTTGGCACAAATGGTTATGCAGATACATCAGCTTTCTTAAAAATTAATGTCTGGGGTGCATTTGTTACGGAGCTGCTCTTGACATTTGTCTTTGTGCTGGCATTTCTCTGTGTGACGGCGAAAACAGCGTACAAAAATGTGGCAGGGCTGGTAGCCGGTATGGCATTTTGCATGGCAGAACTGTTTGGACTGGTACTTACAGGCGCAGGAATCAATCCGGCAAAAAGCTTTGGTACAGCCTTTGTAAAGGCAGTTTTTGGTGATGTAAAGGCTCTTTCACAGGTCTGGGTATTTCTTGTGGCACCGCTTGCGGGCGGCCTGCTTGCGGGACTTTGCAGCCTTTATTTTTACGGAAAGCCAAGAAAAAAGATTTCCCGGAAGGAAACCGATGAAAAAGAAGCGCTGGAGCTTTTGGAAAAAGAAGAAACGACGGAACGGTAATAGGATAAATCAGGACAGATACGGTGTATCTGTCCTTTTTTCATGCAGGGATTTGTTTCTGAGCGAAAACAAATCTCTCTGATGGCAGATGAGAAATCTCCTGTGTCACAAAGTCATTCAGAAATACGGATTAGTGTACAAAATTCCTATGATTATAATATACTCTAAAAATATAAGAATAAGTATTGACAAATAGATTAAAATGGTGTATTATACCCATACAATACATCATACATCTGCGATATGAACAGCTTGTGCAGATGATTTTTCATATTCTTTTGCTTTTTGCAGAAGATATTTATAACGCTTCTGTTCGGAGTTGACCTGATAGATATAGCAGTCAATCAGATCCGGGTCGGTAGCGTTGTCAAAGTTTGAATAAGCGGCGCTTAAAGCTCTCTTTGTCAGGGCGATTTCCTGCAAGAGGTACTGGTTTTCCTGCGTGACAGGCTTATTATTCTTTTTTAATAATTTCACTAAGAATCCCTCACTTTATAGTTCGTTAATAGAATGATTTGCAAATATAATCGACGACTATATTATATTTTCAGTATAGACAGACAGCCGTCTGAATATACAAAAAAAGGAAAAATTTTTAAGGAGGAACTGGATGGTTTCGTATTTACCGGAAATCCGTGCAGGTATGGCATTGTTACTGGCGTTTTGCGCCATGGTCCAGGATCTGCGGAATTTTAAAATCGGCAACCGGCAGATTTTAGTGGGGTTACTCGGGGCAGCAGGATGTATGGCGTATGAGTGGATGATGGGAGGTGTGTGTGCAGAACAACTGACAGCGGGATTTAGTGTATTGGGTGTATTGTATATGGTTTATCTGATTGGAGGTATCGGAGCAGGGGATGTAAAACTCCTTGCCGTGACAGGATTTATATGGGGCAGACCGGTCTGGAAGATTACGGTGCTTGCATTTTTAATCGCATCCGGCATGGGGCTTGCAGGGATTTTAAGTGGAAAGCTTAAAAAACGTGAAATAAATGTGATGAATTGTACATCAGTCCGTCTGCATGTTATGCATTTTGGAGCAGCAGTTTTTGCGGCGGAGCTGGTAACGGGGTGGCTTATGTTTTAATAACACAGTCACAAAAAGTAAGAGGGGCACAAGACAGCAGGGAAAAACAGAGGAGTAAAAGGCGGGGTGAGAGAAGACAACGGAGTAAAAAGATAAGGAAGCAGAGAAATAGCGGAAAGGAGAAGGTAGGTGTGCAGGAAAATTGTATTATTTTTGATACGGATGAGCAGTATGGAAAGCGGCTGATGTGTGCCATCAGCAGACACAAAAATCTGCCGTTTGGCGTTCAGTTATTTACCCGTGCAGATGAAATGGAGATTTATCTGGAGCATCATACGGCAGATATGATGGTTGTCAGTGAAACGTGCTGTGAATACGGCGCAGAAAAGCCATGTGAAAAACAAGCAAAAAAAATGCTGGTGCTGACAGAAGAACAAAAGACAGCAGGGGAAAATAAATCCGTAAATACTGCAGAAGTGCGGGAAATATACAAATACCAGCCGGCAGATTCAATTTTAAGGGAAATTATCCAGTTTTTGGGCGGAAAAGAACAAAAGCAGGAAGATGTTGAACTGATAGGCGTATATTCTCCGGTCTATGAACCTTTGCGGAGTGCATTTGCACTGAGTCTGACACAGGTAATGGCAGAAAGTGGCAGAACACTGTATTGTAATCTGGAAGCATTTTCAGGGCTTGAAGAAGTGCTTGCCGTACAGGACAGGGAAAACTTATCAGATATGATATATTACTACAGAAACGCGGGTGCAAAAGTGACAGAACAGATGAAACAGATGATTGTGAGTCTGCCGGGTTTTGATTATATTGCGCCGGTGGAATTTGCGCAGGATATCAGCAGTATGCAGACACAGGAACTGACGGAATTTTTCTTGAAAATTGCAAAGGAGTGCGGCTATCAGAAAGTTGTTCTGGAAATTTCGTCTGCGGTCGCATCACAGTGGAAAATGATTTTTGCGTGCAGCAGGGTCTATATGCCGGTCCGGCAGGATTATATTTCGGTCAGAAAGGTGCAGGCATTTGAAAAGTATCTGCTGATGGCAGGAATGGAGCATTTGTGGAACCGGATTGAAAAAGTGGAACTGCCGCAGAATAATCTGCAATTTAATGCGGCGTACATTGGAAGCAGGGAGGGAGAAGAAATGAATGGATTTGTTAGGACATTATTTACAGGACAGGCAGCAAAAAATCCGTAAAACAACAGATGGAATCAGAAGTGAAATTTATGAACAGTTAGACTGCGGAGAAGAAATTTCCGATGAACGGCTCGGACAGATAATTGATGAGAAGATCAGACAGAAACAGGATATACAGCTTGCACTTGAGGAGCGGGAAAGTATCCACCGAGAAATATTTGCCGCAATCCGTGGATTGGATGTATTACAGGAACTTTTGGAAGACGATTCCATTACAGAGATTATGGTCAACGGAACGCAGGATATTTTTCTGGAAAGGTGCGGCAGACTGGAACGGTGCAGTAAGCATTTTGAAAATAAGGCGCGGTTAAGTGATGTGGCACAGCGGATTGCGGCAGTGTCAAACAGACTGGTAAACGAATCTGTTCCGATACTGGACACCCATCTGGAGGACGGTTCAAGAGTGAGTATTGTACTGCCGCCGGTTGCGCTAAACGGGCCGGTCATTACAATTCGTAAATTTTACGACACACCGCTGACCATAGAACGCCTGACCGGTATGGGAGCAATAACCAAAGAGGCGGCACAGTTTTTGGAAAAAGCGGTGCGTGCAGGTTACAATATCTTTATCAGCGGAGGTACAGGGTGTGGAAAAACAACCTTTTTAAACGCACTGTCTAATTTTATTCCCAAAGATGAACGCATTATTACCATAGAAGATTCAGCAGAATTACAGATTAAAAATGCAGCAAATCTTGTGCGGCTGGAAGCAAGAAATGCCAATGTAGAGGGGAAAAACGAAGTGACTATCCGGGATTTGTTAAAGGCAAGCCTGCGTATGCGTCCAGACAGGATTATTGTCGGTGAAATCCGCGGGGCAGAGGCAATCGATATGCTTCAGGCAATGAATACGGGCCATGATGGAAGTCTTTCCACGGGACACAGCAACAGTGCAAAAGATATGATTTCCAGACTGGAAACAATGGTGCTTATGGGAATGGATATGCCGTCGGCAGCCGTTAAACAGCAGATTGCATCAGCAATTGATTTGATTGTACATCTGGGAAGAATGCGCGATAAATCAAGAAAAGTATTGCAGATTGCAGAAGTTTTAAATTTACAGAATGGAGAGATTCCGCTCCGGATAATTTATGAATTTGAGGAGCAGGGGAAAGGAGAAGATGGAAAAGTGGAAGGAAAATTGGTACGAAGGGCGGAAACGCTGGAAAACAATGCCAAAATGGCTGCGGCAGGAATTACCGGATATTAAGAAAAGTACCACAGCCGCATGGATTTACAGACGTTATGACATTTCTTTAAGGGATTTTTTAAAGATTACCCTGTCTGGCATTGGTTTGTTATTGATAACAGCCGATATCTTTTATCACAATTTACTGGCAGCAGCAGTGCTGTGTCCGTATTTGCATTTCCGTTTAAAAATCAAATCGGAAGAACTGCATAAACAGCGCAGGGAGCGGCTGAAAATGCAGTTTAAGGACGGAATGCAGTCAGTGGCTTTTTCTTTAAATTCAGGGTACTCCATAGAAAATGCGTGGAAAGAAGCAATTGTGGAAATGCGTCTTTTATATGGGGAAAACAGTGAAATCGTTACGGAATTCCAAAGAATTATCAATCGTCTGGAGAGAAATGAAAATATCGAAGATGTTTTAGAGGAATTCGCTAAAAAAAGCGGAGTCGCAGACATTGAGTATTTTGCGGCAGTATTCCGGTATGCCAAACGGTATGGCGGTGATTTAATTGCAATTATCCGTCATACGGCAGAAACCATTCGTGAAAAAAATGAAACCTATAATGAAATACAGACCATCATCAGCGGAAAGAAGATGGAACAGAAGGTCATGAGTGCCGTTCCGTTTTTTCTGCTGGGGTATATGAAACTGACAGCGTGGGATTTTATCTGCCCACTATACGGAAATCTGGCAGGTGTGCTGATGATGAGTATTTCTCTTATGGTATATATAGGAGCGGATTATATTGCAGGAAAAATTGTCGAAATTGAAGTATAAGTTTAAGACAGAAGTAAAATCCGGAAAGTCAGGTTATATGCTGTATGCGGCAGTGCTGGCGGGGATACTCTGTATTGCGGTTTTAAAGACAGGCGGAAAAGAGCAGTCGCAGACACAGACAATTGTACGGCCGGATTATACAGACAGTGTAGACAATATCGAACTGGAGGTGCTTGCAGAAGGAGAGGAAAAGCCTTTTTTGGTGGAACTGGAGGTATCACCCAGACAGTATGATGCACAGCAGATAGAAGGTATTTTTGATACTGTGTATGAGCAGATTTTACAGGAAATGGTTTCCGGCAATGAAAGTCTTTCCTGTGTGCGGCAGAATTTAAAACTTGTGACAGAATCACAGGACTATCCGGTAACGGCAGAGTGGTATTCAGAGGATACTGCGGTTATTGATACAGATGGAACCGTGTACAATACAGAATTTGAGCCGGGACAAAAAGAAACAGTCCGGTTAGTTCTGATATTAAAATACGGGGAGTACCGGTGTGAATATCCGATAGAGGCAGTTGTATGGGAAGCACAGTATGATACGGCAGAACAAAAGCAGACAGGAATTGTAAATGTACTGACACAGCTTGAAAAGAACTCACAAGAGGAGGTGCTGACACTGCCGGATACCATACATGGCATGAAGGTAACTTATCAGAGCAGTCCGGTACAGAAATCCGGCATTTTAGGATTATGCGGACTGCTGCTTGTACCGCTGTTATTAAGCTTTCGTAAAAAAGAACAGAAGATGCAGGCTGAAAAGAGAAGAAAGGAGCAGCTTACGTATGATTATGCCGAAGTGATTTCAAAGCTGGTGCTGCTTGCAGGAGCGGGAATGACGATTCGCAGGGCATGGGAAAAAATTGCCGGTGATTATCAGAAAAAACCATGCGGCGGAAAAAGGTATGTTTATGAAGAAATGGTAAGAACTTGTGCAGAGATGAATACGGGAGTCCCGGAACGAAGCGCATATGAGCGGTTTGCAAGGAGGTGTGATACAAAAGAATACTTAAAACTGGCATCGCTTTTGTCCCAGAATGTAAAAAAAGGAACGACAGATATTTTAAAGCTTTTAGAGCAGGAGTCGCAGTCGGCATTTGAGCAGCACAAAAATCTGGCAAAGAAAAAAGGTGAAGAAGCAGGGACAAAACTCCTGTTTCCAATGATTCTTATGCTGATGACAGTAATGGCGATGCTGATGTTTCCGGCAATAGTGTCTTTTCAGACATTTTAAAATAAACATAGGCCAATCGGCGGAAAGGAGCAGTTATGAAACGGGGATTTAAAACATTTTTAAAAGAGGAAGATGGTATGGGAGTAGTAGAAATCATACTTATTATCGTAGTACTGGTGAGTCTTGTGGCGATTTTTAAGAAAGAGATTACAAGCGTTGTAAACACGATCTTAAAAAAGATATCATCGCAGGCAAAGGTAATTTAAATAGGAGTGCAGACCGGATGAACAAAAAAGTAAAAGCACAGATTACAGTATATGCAGCACTTTCAGTTTTTCTTGTCATAACACTTATTTGCACCTGTATCCGGTCGGCGGCAGTGTCTGCCGGCCGGGTAAGAGTGGAAATGGCATCAGTGCTTTCCATGGAAGCTGTATTTGCAGGGTATTCCAGTGAATTACTGGAAGAATTTGACATCTTTGCCCTGCAGGAAAGTGAACAGTTACAAAGTGTATTTTTACAGTATTTAAAGAAAAATACACAGACCGCAGCCGGACAGGAAAATGTACAGCCGGGCAGCCGGACGCGTGTGACTGCGGGCAGTCTGGATTCATTTACTTATATGACAGATGACGCCGGGGAATGTATCAATCAGGAAATTCTGTCTTACATGAAGTATGGTGTTTACAATATACCGCAGGAAAAGATTTTACAGCAGCAGGAGCTGGAAAAGCAGAAGAAGCAGTCGGAAGCCCTTAATGAAATAACACAGGAAATCGGAAAATGTGAGGAAACATTTTGTGAACAAGAGGAAGCGGTGCTGGGGATAATAGAACGGACCGGACAAATTTCTGTGGATAACGCACTGCAGTATGTGTCGGATGTAAAAGAGGATATCGATCTATATGAGGAAGTATCAGGCGAGGAAGAACCACAGGATGTACAGGATTTTTATAAAAGAAACCGGACCGCATTAAATAACGAACTGGAAGAAATACAGGAAAAAATACAGGCGGCACTGGAACAGACAGAAGTGTATGAAAACCAGCGGGAAAAGGTACAAAAGCAGGCAGAATTTTGTAAAAGTAAGGCAGAGCAAAAAAAAGAACAGTTCAGTGATGATTTATATAATGGGCTGATGCAGGACATAGATTCTTTTATCAGGAATGATGACAGGAACGGGCAGTGTGATATAGAAGCAGTTAAAAATGCACTCTATGCAGACAAAGAGGGGATAGAGACAGTCAGAGAGCAGATGCATGGCCTGCCAAAAGAACTTACACAGGAAAACAGTATGCAGGCAGAGGAGGTGCTTTACAATCTGGAAGAATGTCTGCCGGATTTGAATGGAGAAGAACTGGTTTCACAGTATTCAGCAATCAATGTGCCGCAGAATACAGAAGGATTAAAAAGTGTGCGGAATGTATTCAAGCAGTTAAAGAGCACAATGGTGGAACGGATAACGGGTCAGCAGGTTTCGGATAAAGAAATCGCTTATGAAAATCTTGCAGATACATTATATCAGCGCGGGGCGCAGAAAAAATCAGAAAGTATCTCCAATAAGGTTTTATACAACGAATATCTGTTTATGGAATTTGCATCGTATACAGACTATCTCAAAGAAGATAAAACACTTGAAACACAAACGCAGAAGCAGCTTGATTATATGCTTGAGTATATTTTATACGGAAAAACCTCTGATGAGGAAAACTTACAGCAGGGAATGACAGAACTGTCCCTGATGCGTGAAGGCGTGAATATGGCATATCTGCTTACCGATTCAGAAAAAAAGGCAGAAGCTTATGCAGTTGCTACGTCGCTGGTCGGATTTACAGGAAATATGGCTGCAGTAAAAGCGGCGCAGTATGTCATTTTAGGTGTATGGGCATATGGGGAGAGTATTGTGGAATTAAAACAGCTGTACCGGGGCGGCAGCATTGAACCGGTGAAGACAAGACAAAATTGGAAGCTGTCCTTACAGGAACTGCTGTCTATGGATTTGAACCAGGAATACAGTGATGAGAAAGGGTTGTCATATGAAGAATATTTAAAAATGCTGTTTTTACTGCAAAATGAACAAAAAAAATATTACCGGACAATGTCAGCCATGGAAATCAGAATGATAGAACTGGGAAATACGGACTTTCGCCTGAAAAACTATATTTACGGTGCACAAAGCAGGGCGGCTTTTAAAATCGGAACAATACCGCACAGCTATGAAAAAACGTGCAGTTATCATTACGGTTAAAATATGGGAATTTAAAATCCGGATAAAACACACAGGCAGGAGGTGGTAGACATGCCCTTTTATTACCGTACATCAATTTAAGAAAAATAAAAAAGAAAAGGATAAACGGATAGTTCTGACTGTATTTGCGCCAAAACGGAGTAAAAGGGTGTTTTTACCGGCTTCTGCAACAGTGGAAGCGTCACTTGTTATTCCACTCTATATCTATGCGGTGCTGGCAGTTGCTTATGTTATTCAGATTATAGGAATTAAAAGCACAATGTATAAGGCAATGTATAACAGTACAAGACAGCTTGCAGCATACGCTTATGCAGTAGAAAGGACAGAGCGTTTTTCCGGTGCAGCAGCTAAAAAAGCAGTGACTTCGGCGCTTGCAAAGCAGTATTTATTAAGCAGTCTGCCCGGAGAGTATATAAGTCAGAACAGAATCAGCCGGGGACAGTCCGGCATACGGGTTTATGCAGGATTTTCAGAACAATTTAATAATGAAATCAGCATAAAAGTGTCATATCAGTTAAATAATCCGTTTGATGTGTTTGGCATTGGAACGGTAGACATTACCCAGCAGTGTTCAAGTGCAGCGTGGCTGGGGCAGACATCAGGAGAAGATTTTGCGGATACAGACAGCAGTAAAGAGCGGGTGTATATTACGGCGCAGGGAACCGTTTATCACAAGAGCCGTCAGTGTACATACCTGAATCCGTCCATACGGCAGATTACACAGGAACAGCTGGATACAGCGCGTAACAGTTCCGGGGCAAAGTATTATCTGTGTGAACGGTGTGGAAAAAGAAGCGGCAGCGGTATTTATATTACAGATTATGGAGAAAAGTACCATTATGATAAAAACTGCAGTGGCTTAAAAAGAAGCATTTTTTCCGTACCACTGTCAGAAGTGCAGGATAAAGGCGCCTGCTCAAAGTGTGCGGGATATAATTCCGGATAAAGGGAAAATCGGAAAGAAATACAGGATGAAGGAGGGAGAAGTGGTAAATGGCAGGTGTAATTATGGTAGTGCTCGGACTGCTGGCAGCAGAGGATTTAAAATATAAGGCAGTAACGGTGTGGAAGCTGGTGCTGTTTGGACTGGTGTGTACCATACAGGCAGTCCGGACCGGCATTTTAAGACAGTCGATAGAAGCAGATACATTTCTGGGTGTGTTGTTTGGTGTTATGGTACTGCTTATTTGTGTATGGACAAAACAGCTGGGAGCAGCGGACGGTATTATTATATTGTTTTTGGGGCTTGTGGGCGGAATTGTCCGTATACTGGGCATATTTCTTGCGGCTTTACTGCTGATGGGGCTTTGCGGGCTGATTCTGATGATGACTGGAAGAGTGGACAAAAAGACGTCAATGCCGGTCATTCCGTTTGTCTTTCTGGCAGTAGTCTGGAGGGGATTGTAATGCAAAGCAGTGTAGCGCTAAAGAAGCAGTTTAAAAGGCCGGGGGCAAGGGTGCGGGCATCTTTTACACTTGAAAATGTATTTTTAATTCCGTTATTTACAATGATAATTGTCTTTCTAATGGGAGCAGGGCTGTATCTGCATGACAATATAATCATAAAAAATGCACTCATTCAGGGAACGGTTATTTTAGAGAAAAATATTTTAAAAGAAGCAGGGGAAGAACAGACGGGAAAGCAGCAGCTTTGCGGACAGATGCAGTCCTATATTTTAGAAAAAGCAGTCATGCTTGAAAATGTCAATATATACTTTCATGTAACGGGAGAAGAAATTGAGGCGGAGTGCAGTGCGCGGTTTCAGTTGACATTTGTGCCGGGACTGGGAAAAAATATTTGTAGAAAGGAAAAGCTGAAAAGAAGTTATCCACCGGATGATATCCGCAGACTGCGGGCAGTAAAAAAGATGCTGGGGGATTCATAGGCGGGGAAATGAATATGGATAAAATCGGATATGAATATGAAAATAATACAAGTTATCTTACAATACAGGCGATGGAAAATCAAAAAACGGGGTATCAGATTAAAATGCTGTTGAATAACGATATTCCGGGGCTGTTAGATATCAGTATGAGAAGTATGAATAACCAGACTTATTATTATTATGATGTCACGTTCAAAAAGCCGCTTTCAAAGCTATATGAGTTTGGAAAGATGACATGGGAAGATGTTGTGTGTATTTGTAAAAGTATCGATACGCTTACAAAAGCGGTGGATATGTATCTTTTGGATATCAGCTGTGTTTTGATTCTGCCGGAGTATATGTATCTGAATGTATCGGATAAAGAGATACGGTATGTATACTGCCCGGATGCCAACAGGGAATTCCAGACGATGTTAAAAGGATTGTTTGAATTTATCCTGGAGCATTATCAGCATGGAACAGATTGTAAGAATCAGATGAGAGTTTATGAAATCTATCAGAAAATTATAGACGGTAATTATAAAATACACTGTCTGGAGCAGCTTACAAAAGAAAGCAGTCATTCACCGGAAAAAGAAAAGACAATTGAATTTCCGCATATACAGCAGGATGAACCGGTAGTAATTGAAGAGGTTGCACCGGAGCGTGTAGTGACAGAAGAAGAAAAGCAGCCGGTTCACAAGATATGGGGAATAGAAGTGGGTATAGGTATCTGTGCAGTACTGACGGTTTATGCGGCAGCAGTGCTGTTGTTTCCGGAAATGGCAGTTATTGATATGAGCGTATATTTTTGTGTCTTTTTAATTCTGGCAGGTTGTGCGGGAGGTGTTTTCCTGCAGAAAAAAAGAAAAAAATTAAAAGAAATGGGAGAACTTACGCAGCTTACACAGGAAAAGAAATATTCATTTGTTCCTGAGGAGGAAGAAGAGCCGAAAAATAATGAAAAAGGGCAGAAACCGTATGAACCTCCAAAAGAAGCAGCGGGAAGCAATACGATACTGCTTTCCGATTATCTGCAGAAAAAGAAAGATCTGAATCTTACACTGGTGCTTCAAAACGGACAGGAACTGGAAAGCTATTATGAAGAACGCCTTTTGCCGGATACATTTCCGTGTGCAATCGGAAATATGGCGGCATATTGCAGTATAGTGATTCAAAGTGAATTAATCAGCAGGCTTCATGCGTGTATTTACAGAGAAGACGGTGCTTTCTATCTGGAAGATATGAACTCTACAAACGGCACATTTTTAAACGGCAGGCGGCTTTTGCCAAAGGAACGGCAACTTTTATCTGACGGAGATATGGTAGGTTTTGCAAACCTCCTGTACAAGGTTGAAAAAAGCTAGTATTTATGCTATATTCTCCATAGTTGTGCTGCATTTAAAAGCAGTAACTTGATGTTGGCTATATTGTTTTTGGGCGAAAGCAGATAGCCCTGATGGCAGATGAAAAACGGGCGGAGTTTTTTCATGGATGCATTGTGACAGGTTCGCTCAGGAATGGAGAATTTGATGAAAGTTAATATTTATTATGGCGGCAGGGGTATGGTAGATGACCCTACAATTTTTGTAATGGGTAAAATCCAGGAAGTATTAGAAGAACTCAATGTAAATGTTACAAGATACAATCTCTACGAGATGAAAAATACAATTACGACATTGTCACAGACAGTCACGGAAGCAGATGCAGTCGTACTGGCAACAACAGTTGAATGGCTTGGAATGGGCGGATATATGCAGAGTTTTCTGGATTCCTGCTGGCTGTATGGGGATAAGGACCAGATTGGAAAGGTCTACATGTTCCCGGTTGTTATGGCAAAGACATATGGCGAACGTGAGGTTTCGCTTGCTCTTGCAAATTCGTGGGAAATTATCGGCGGACGGGTAGCACCGGCGCTGAATGCCTATGTAGATGATACGACGGAATTTGAATTTAATTCAGATTATGTGGGGATTATCGAAAATTATGCGGAAACAATCTACAGAACAGTTTCACAGAAAAGAAAAGGACTGCCGACAAGCAGCCAGGCAATTAAAAATAATGTTATTAAAGATACGATTAATTTTACACCACAGGAAAGTGAACAGCTGTCAAAGTATGCATCAGATGATGAATTTGTACAGACACAGAAAAAAGATATTGAATCACTTGCAAGCATATACAAAGAACTGTTGACCGATGAGAAAAACGGCGGGGATCATTATTATATTGATTCTTTTATGCAGCATGTTAATCCGCAGTGCCGTGTTAACAGTTCGTATATGCTGACAATTACAGATAAGAACAAGAATATTCTGATTGATGCGGCAGGCGGACGGGTCAATGTATCATTTGGTGAAAATCCGGCAGCAGATGTAATCTGCAGAATGGATAAAGATACTTTTGATAAATTGATTGACGGAAGAAGTTCATTCCACAAAGCCTTTATGACAGGTGAGATGACAGCAAGAGGTAATTTAAAAACACTTCGTATGTTAGATGAATTATTTACTTTTACCGCCTAGACCCAAACTTGTGTTTAAATGGTATTACGCATATCATCCATTGCAAGAATCGGAAAAGTGATGCCGGCAGTTGTAAAGCCGTTCCGGCTGTAAAGTTCAAATCCTGCGTGATGTGTGTGGCAGACCTGGGCTACAATGGACAGACCAAGACCGGCGTGATTTTCTTTTGTGCTGAAAAATGGAGTGCTAAGCTGTGCGGTCAGCGGTGCATCAGCATCAATCAGCGGATTGGTCTGCATTTCACTTGGATTAATTTCAGAAAGACTGCCCTTTCCGGTGACAGATACTGTCACCGTATGACCACAGGCATTGACATGGGAATGAATCTGTATACTGCCGCAGGAATTGTCTGCTTCGGCGGCATTGGAAAGCAGTTCCAAAAATGCGGACAACAGTCGTTTGGAATCGGCACAGATAAAGATATTGCGTGTATCCGTATCAAACTGAAAGGCATTTGCGCGGTTTGGGAATTGTTCATCAAAGACATCAGGTAGTGAATAAAGAAATTCCGTAAGATTTAATTTTGCAGGAACATATTTAAAACTATAACGGTACAGACCGGTGCGTTCCATATAAGAAATGATGTGGTTTACGGCATCGCCCAGTTCTGCCCAGAACGGAAAGTCTTTGGTTTCCGGGTGCTTTTTGGAAATCAGCTGATAGGAACTCCTGATAAACGAGAGCTGGTTATTGATTTCGTGAGAAGCAAAGGAAAGTTCACTGTGGCACTGTTCTGAGAGATGATTGATAAAATCAAAGGTTTCAGGCTGTGTTTTTTCTAATGTGTCCATGTAAAAAGAATCTTCTTTGTTCATATTATTACTTTTCTCCTTGTTTTGCAGGTGCTTTTGGAAAATAATTTCAGGTTTATCGGTGTTTGGTGTAAAAATACATTGCGATAAATACTGGTTTACGTTATCATAGTAAAGTATATACTTGTCGAAGAATCCTGTAAACAAAAGGATTTCGACAAAAAGTTACAAATTTTATGGAGGCAGGGACGATGAAAAAAGACGATTGCATATTTTGTAAGTTAAGCAATGGGGATATTCCAACCAATGCATTATATGAAGATGATGTAGTAAAAGTGATTTTTGATTTGAATCCAGCATCAAAAGGTCATGTACTGATTCTGCCGAAGAATCATTTTGATGACATTTACTCAATGGACGATGCAACAGCAGCACATGTATTTCAGGTAGCGGTAAAAGTCGCAAAGGCAATGAAAGAAACACTGGGCTGTGAAGGTTTAAATATTGTACAGAATAATGGTGAAATTGCAGGACAGACAGTATTTCATTTCCATATGCACATTATTCCAAGATACAAGGGCGATACCGTAAACATTGGCTGGACTCCGGGCAAAGCAGACGCTGATGAAATCAACGAATTAAAGGAAAAAATTGCAGCAGGTCTGTAAGGTCTTGCACAAAAAAGATTTTGATAGTAAAATAATAGATATGAAGTTGTCAATTGACAGGAAAGAGGTAGAGAATGATTGAATTAAGCAAAGGCGGCGCTTATCTTTTAAATGGTACAGAAATCATTGAAGATGGCAGCAATGCAGCAGCAGAACTCTCAGCAAAGCTGGGAAACGCAGCACCTTCTAAGGAAGAAGCAGCAAAGAATACAATTGCCTATGGTATTTTAAATGCACATAATACTTCCGGCAGCATGGACAAGTTAAAGATTAAGTTCGATAAAATGACATCCCATGATATTACATTTGTCGGTATTATACAGACAGCAAGAGCATCAGGATTGGAAAAGTTCCCGATTCCTTATGTTTTAACCAACTGTCATAACAGTCTTTGTGCCGTTGGTGGAACAATTAATGAAGATGACCATATGTTTGGTCTGACCTGTGCAAAGAAGTACGGCGGAATTTATGTACCACCTCATCAGGCAGTTATCCACCAGTTTGCAAGAGAAATGCTGGCAGAAGGCGGTAAGATGATTTTAGGCTCTGACAGTCATACCCGTTATGGTGCATTAGGTACTATGGCAATGGGTGAAGGCGGTCCGGAACTTGTTAAGCAGCTGCTGAATAAGACTTATGATATTAATATGCCGGGTGTTGTGGCAATCTACCTGACAGGAGAACCGGCAAAGGGTGTAGGACCTCAGGACGTTGCGCTTGCAATTATCGGTGCGGTATTCGGAAACGGCTATGTAAAGAATAAGGTTATGGAATTTGTAGGACCGGGTGTTTCTAATTTAAGCGCAGATTTCAGAATCGGTATTGATGTTATGACAACTGAAACAACATGTCTTTCTTCTATCTGGAGAACAGATGAAAAGATTCAGGAATTTTATGATATTCACGGAAGAAGCGAAAGCTATAAGGAACTCAATCCGGGCAGTGTTGCGTACTATGATGGTGTAGTAAAGGTTGATTTAAGCAAGATTAAGCCGATGATTGCAATGCCGTTCCATCCAAGCAATACGTATACAATTGATGAGCTCAATGCAAATCTTGAAGATATCCTCCACGACTGTGAAAAGAAGGCTCTTGTCAGCTTAGACGGACAGGTAGACTTTAAGCTGACAGACAAGATTCATGACGGTAAGCTGTATGTGGATCAGGGTATTATCGCAGGCTGTGCAGGCGGTGGTTTTGAAAACATTTGTGCGGCAGCAGATATTTTAAGAGGACGTTCTATCGGTGCAGATGAATTTACATTAAGTGTATATCCGGCAAGTACACCGATTTATATGGAACTTGCACGGAACGGAAGACTTGCGGACTTAATGGCAACAGGTGCAATCGTAAAGACAGCATTCTGCGGACCGTGCTTCGGCGCAGGTGATACACCGGCAAATAACGCATTCTCAATCAGACACTCTACAAGAAACTTCCCGAACAGAGAAGGTTCTAAGCTGCAGAAGGGACAGATTGCTTCCGTTGCATTAATGGATGCACGTTCTATTGCGGCAACAGCAGCCAATAAGGGGTATCTTACAGCAGCAACGGATTGTGATGTGGAATTTACAGGTCCGACCTATCATTTTGATAAGACAATTTATGCAAACCGCGTATTTGACAGCAAGGGTGTTGCAGATCCGGATCAGGAAATCCAGTTTGGACCAAACATCAAAGACTGGCCGGAAATGGTTGCATTACCTGAAAATCTGATTATTAAAGTGGTTTCAGAAATTCACGACCCTGTTACAACAACAGATGAACTGATTCCTTCCGGAGAAACTTCTTCGTTCCGTTCTAACCCGTTAGGACTTGCGGAGTTTGCATTATCCAGAAAAGACCCAGCATATGTTGGCCGTGCAAAGGAAGTACAGAAGGCAGAAAAAGCAAGAGAAGCCGGACAGTGCATGGGCGAAGCTTTACCGGAGCTGCGTGATATTATGCACAAGATTAAAGAAACTTATGACGTATGTAAGGAAAATGTCGGTGTCGGAAGCACTATCTTTGCGGTAAAACCGGGCGACGGTTCAGCAAGAGAACAGGCAGCATCCTGTCAGAAGGTTCTCGGCGGATGGGCAAATATCGCAAATGAATACGCTACAAAGAGATACCGTTCAAATCTGATTAACTGGGGTATGCTTCCATTTATTATTGATGAAGGCGATCTTCCGTTTACAAATGGAGATTATATCTTTATTCCTGAAATTGCAAAGGCAGTAAAGGAAAAGACTTCGGAAGTAAAGGCATATGTTGTAAATAAAGAAATGAAAGAATTTACACTGCGTCTTGGTGAACTTACAGATGATGAAAGACAGATTATTCTTGATGGATGTCTGATTAATTTCTATCGGAACCATCAGTAATAGACGTTTAATCCATAAAGTAACGTGTAAGAATGGAGAAAATGATGGCAGAGCAGAATATACTGGCTGGTGATGTAAATGTTCTTGACCAGATGATAAATGATTTAAATGTGCATAAAGAAACCATCGAGCGGCAGGGCAGACTGGCTGAAAGCATCGGGGATATTGCAAAGAACACAAAAGAAGCACAGCAGGCTGTACAGGATGAAATTGACAGCAGAGTCAAAGATAGTTCGGATGCAGTCTGCGCAGGCTTTGACAAGGCAATCGCAGGTGACAGGGAAAAGTTAAAGGAAGTCCAAAACAAGAGGGATAAAGCAAAGCTGGCAGGCGTAAAAGAACGCATTGCCGCGGAAACAGCACATATCCATAAGGAAAATGAAGCATTAAAAAATCAGGTAAAAGATGCATTTGCACAGGAAAACATACCGATGTTTTGTAACAGCCGCATTTATATTGCACTTTACAGAACAAAGCGCATGACAGATGTATTGATTTACCTGTTGTGTATCGCATTAGTATATGCGGCAGTTCCTTTTTTGTTAAGCGTAATACCACAGTTTCCGTTGTGGGGAATGATTTTGTACTATGTTGTAGATCGGAAGAGCGTCGTGTAGGGAAAG
>ERZ810286.150-NODE-150-length-26463-cov-7.66446_pt1 | contig 26463 bp, 18 predicted proteins | sample MGYA00520485_ERZ810286 | MGnify/ENA primary metagenome ERZ810286 (study PRJEB31588, sample SAMN03399887) | human gut metagenome | study: EMG produced TPA metagenomics assembly of the PRJNA231909 data set (A prospective, longitudinal analysis of the...
TTCCCTACACGACGCTCTTCCGATCTGGAGTTGTATGTGATATGCCGGAGGTCTATAAAATACCTATGGTTAGAATGGAATAAAAGCTGACGAGTACAGCTAAAAACTGACGAATCCTCGAATGTACAGGTCTATATCGGGATGTGGTCGAAAGGCCATGTGACACAATTAGTGTCGTTACTTGTGGATGAGTAAAAATCGTTCATATGAAAGTCCATACAATGTTACAGGCATTGGTAAAGTAACAGGCTTATAGAGGAAACCTAAGGGTATATGTAAAGATAGCATATTTGGAACGTGGAAAGCTGGCAACATGGAGATTTTACCATCTGTGAAGTGTTTACAGGGAAAAGCTGTGTGAGATTAGCATAGTTATAACCTGTATTTATGCCAGTGAGAGTGGTGGCACAGTACCGATGAAACCATGATAATAAGTGGTGGAGGGATAGCCACTAGTCGTGTGCTAGAGCAAGTAGAGAGTTCAGCATGGGTTCGTGTAAGACTAAGAGATGTATTACTCTGAAAGGAGGGTACAGACCATGTTGAAGAAAGACAAGCTGAGATACAACGAATATTTTGATATGCAGAGCATATTTGATGAGTTGTATCAACAAAGCAGAAACAACAATAATTTTTACAAGTTAATGGAGGTAATAGGTTCAAAGCAGAATATCAGATTAGCATACAGAAATCTGAAAGGTAATACTGGTAGTAAAACCAAAGGTACTGACGGAAAGACAATAGAGGATATTTCCAAACTTAATGATGAAATGCTGATAAAGGAAGTGAGAGCCAGATTAGAGGACTATAATCCATTACCAGTGCGGAGAGTATATATTCCAAAGCCTGGCAGTGATAAAAAGAGACCTCTTGGCATACCGACTATATGGGACAGACTGATTCAACAATGTATTTTGCAGGTGCTAGAACCCATATGCGAGCCGAAATTTCATAATCATTCCTATGGATTCAGACCAAACAGAAGTACCCACCACGCAGTCAGCAGAATGGTAAGCCTTATCAATTTAGGCAAACATTATTATTGTGTGGATATTGATATTAAAGGATTTTTCGATAATGTCAATCATGGAAAACTAATGAAGCAAATCTGGAATCTTGGAATCAGGGATAAAAGGCTGTTGTGTATTATAAGCAAACTTTTAAAGTGTGAAATCGAGGGAGAGGGAATACCGACTAAAGGAACTCCACAAGGGGGAATACTTTCTCCGTTATTATCTAATATTGTGTTAAATGAACTTGACTGGTGGATAAGTGACCAATGGGAAACTTATATGCCACGAAAGGGAAATAGCAAAGGTTTTGCACAATATGCCAGACAATACACAAATCTGAAAGACGGATATATTGTGCGTTATGCAGATGACTTTAAAATAATGTGCAGAACATATCCAGAAGCACAAAGATATTACCATGCTGTAGTAGATTTTCTGAATAACAGGCTGGGATTGGAAATCAGTCCAGAGAAGTCTAAGGTAACAAATTTGAAAAAGAATTCATCAGATTTTCTTGGATTCAAAATCAAAGCAGTGCCACAGGGAAAATCAAAGTATGGTTATGTTGCAAAAACAGATATGTGTGAAAAAGCCTTGAAGAAATCAAAAGCTAATTTGAGACAAAAGATTCTTGAAATACAGAATCATACAAACGCAGAGGAAGTAAAGAAGTATAACAGTGCAGTCACTGGGATACAGAATTATTATCGGATTGCAACGAATGTTTATAACAACCTTACAGAGGTTGATTATGCTTTATTACGAACCCGTAACAACAGGTTGAGGAAGAAAGCAAAAATAGTCAGATTCGGAGAAACTCCAAGTGATTTCAAAAAGAAAACAACAGGAATCAGAGACTGTAAAAAGATTTACAGAATTATGGATATTCATATGTTGCCGATTACAGGAGTGCATCATAAATCTCCAATGAATTTTTCACAGGAGATATGCAATTATACTGAAAAGGGCAGAAAGAAAATTCATAATAATCAGAGAGCAGTGGAAAGCAGTAAACTGAAAGCATTTCAGATGTTTCTTAATGAAGATGATACGATTGAATTTAGAAATAATGTGGTTTCAAAGTTCGTGGCACAGTATGGGAAATGTTACATTACTGGAAATGAATTAGAGCCAGAAAATGCAGTCGGTATCAGAATAAAACCAAAAGAAAGAAATGGTACTGACGATTATAGCAATATCGTTATTGTTAGCAAAGCTGTTATTCCACTTATTGAAGATAAAAATGCTGATTACTGTAGTAACCTTTCGGAAAAGCAGAAAGTGAAGCTGAATCGACTAAGACGAGCTAGAAAACTTAAACCTGTCAAAGGAACTTGTAAACTTGCTTGAACACGAGGGAACGCCGTATGCGGTGAAAGTCGCACGTACGGTGTGAGTCGGGGGAAAAGTTGGAGATAATTTCAAAGGCTTACCTATCGACATAATACTTTGATATTGCTGAGACCTATGGTGGAACTGTAGTAAATATGTCTACTTACACGGATAACTATGTGAATCCGCTGGAGATGGATGTATGGAGCCTTGATCCGAATGATTCCAAGGGAATGGTAAGAGAAAAAGGCGAGTTCATGCTTGGACTTTGTGAGCAGTGTATCGGGGACAGCTTAAATTCAAGACAGAAGTCAATCATCGACCGCTGTGTGAGAAAACTGTATATCGACATTGCAAGGAGTAAAGAGAAGTATATCCCGGTAATGAGTGATTTCTACGATATCCTTATGGCACAGCCGGAGGACGAGGCAAAGGACATTGCACTGTCATTAGAGCTTTTCGTAAATGGTTCCCTAAATATCTTCAATCACCAGACAAATGTGGATGTGGATAACAGATTCACAGTATATGGCATCAGGGACTTAGGTACAGAGCTTAGTCCTATCACAATGCTTGTTATGATGGAGTCCATTCAGAACAGGATTGTTGAGAATGGTAAGAGAGGCAAGGCAACATGGCTCTATATTGATGAGTTCCATGTCTTACTTAATTCAGAGTATTCTGCGAAATATTTACAGCAGCTCTGGAAGAAAGTAAGAAAGCAGGGAGGACTTTGTACTGGTATCACGCAGAATGTCGTCGATCTGTTGCAGAATTACACAGCAACCACAATGCTTGCAAACTCTGAGTTTGTGGCACTCTTAAAGCAGGCGAATACAGATAGTTCCAAGATGGCGGAGGTTATCGGGGTATCAGAGGCACAGCTTCGGTTCGTAACTAATACCTCATCTGGAATGGGACTTATTAAGTGTGGTTCGGTAGTAATTCCCTTTGATAATCAGATCAGCAAGGATACAGATTTGTACAGGCTGTATAATACCAACATTCATGAGAAGATTGCAGAACAGAAGAAGCGTGAAATGCAGAATAATGTCGAATAATGTTGATAGAGGTCGCAATTTGCAACCTCAAAGCATAGCCATCCGGGAAGCTGGGTGGCTGTTTTGCATATTGAGTGAAAGAAGGTGAGAACATTGAAGATAAAGAAAGTGGATGACAAACCCATGGTTATTCACATAAAGGAGAAAGCCAAGATTCATGCCCACGAGCCAAAGGGTGCCAAGATTAAAGGCAGCAATATCTATACAGTAGAGAGAGGTCCTAAGACTATAGGTGCAAAGGTATCTGATGATAAGAAGAAGTCCTATCGCAAGAGCACCATTCATCAGTCAGAGGCGAAGAATAAGGGATTATCAAGATTTAAGCGAAACTATAGAGAATCAAACACTTCCATCAAGACCAAGAACACAAATCTTCACATTGCAGGAAGAACTGGAGCACTTGCAGCCGGGGCAGTAACAGATCAGGTGGAAGGCGGGCAGGAGGTATCGCAGGCAGCATATCTTGCATATGAAGCTAGCCGACCTGTTACCGGAACTGCTTCTAAGGGTGCAGCACTTTTTAGAAAAAAGGCGGCAGCCGAGGCAAAGAAGCGTATCAAAAAGGTAGAGGCAGGAAAGAAGCTGGCAAAAAGGACAGCAAAGAAAGCTGCCAAAGATACTGCCAAGACTGTAGCTAAAGAGACGGCAAAAGAAACAGCAAAGACTACTGCCAAGGTTGCAACGAAAACTGCTACAAAGGCAGCTGCTACAGCGGCAGGAACAGCGGTTGCACCGGGAGTAGGAACTGCAATCGGCATGGCAGCCGGATATGCTGCAGGTGTGTCCATAGAGGTCAAGGATGAAAAGATGACCAACCGGAGCAGGAAGATAAAATTCTTTCTGGATAAGATGAAAGCACAGGAGAATCAGACGGATAGCGTGGCAAAGCTGGTAAAGGATCTGATTGTGCGAAAAGCGATTACCTGGGTAAAGGCAGCGGCACCGATTGTCGGACTGGTGCTGCTGTTACTTGTTCTTGTAGTTGCAATGATTGCGGTTCCGGTTATAGCGGTGATAGCAATCCTTTACAATTCTCCATTTGCTTTATTTCTGCCACCACTTGAATCAGGAGATACCGTGCAGACAGTAACGAGTGCCTATGTGCAGGAGTTTAACCGGGATGTGAACACGAAAGTGAATGAGCATACCGGATATGACCTTGGAGAGCTTGTATATGTGGATTATGAAGGTATGGAAGAAAACCCAAGCAATTACTATGACATCATGGCAGTCTATATGGTCAAGCACGGTGTCGGAGATACTGCAACAGTCATGAATGATACTTCAAAAGGCTGGCTGCAGGCAGTTGTAAATGATATGTGTTCATACACTACAAGCACAGGAACGAAAGATGTGGAAGAAACAGATGCAGATGGCAATGTAACAACTGTCACAAAATCGGTTCTATATGTGAATGTAACGCTGAAATCTTATCGGGATATGATTTCGGTCTATGGGTTTAATTCTGATCAGGTGGAAATGCTTGAGCAGATCATGAGTCCGGAGTTTATGGGACAGCTTGGATATGCCGGAAGCGGAAGTGGCGGTGGAGGCGGAAGTCCGGGAGTAAGCTCCATGACTGAGGATGAAATCAATGCTATCTTAAACGAAATTACAGACAGCAGGCAGAAAACAGTCTGCTCCTATGCACTTCACAGAGTTGGCTTTCCTTATAGTCAGGATTTAAGAGACAGCGGTAACTATTATGACTGCAGCTCCTTAGCCTATTATTCATGGAAGGATGCAGGTGTGGATATTAGTTACGGTGGGGCAACCACAGCGGCAGCGGAGGCACAGGGACTTGATGAAGCCGGAAAGACAGTCTCCTTTGATGAGTTACAGCCGGGAGACCTTATCTTCTACAGTTTTACAAGCAACGGAAGATATAAGAACATCAGCCATGTGGCAGTATATGTCGGAAATGGTAAGGTGGTAGAGGCACTTAATGAAAGTCTTGGTGTGGTTTACCGGGATGTGGCAAGCACAGGAAAGATTGTTGTGATAGGAAGACCATAACAGGAAATTTGCAGAGAGGGCATAGTCCCTCTCTGGGATTGGAGGTAAGAATGGATTTGAAAGATATGATACTGGTAACAGAAAACGACAGGGGAACAGAGACAAATATGCTGATGACCTTGGATGATTATAAGAGTTTTATAGCAATTGATGACATGTCAGAGCTTGCAGACAATTTGTTGCAGCTTGGAAGGACGCTTGGTAAAGCAGATAACTTCACAGAGTATTACAGGGCAGCAAATGTAACTGTATCTGCGAGATTCTGTCTGGATGATATTCAGCTGGGACATTTTCTTCAGGGATTTTATAACGATTCCAAAGAATTTCGGTTTGATAAAGAAGCCAGTTCTTCTGAATGTGTTGCAAAGCTTAAGGAGATTGGAATGACCGATAAGGGCTGGGTTGATGATTTTAACCTGCATTATGAAAGTGTGGACAGATCATTTGAAAGGGGACAGACATTTCATAACTTCAATGACCATGATTACATGGTGCTTGAAGCATTATCACCAAGAAATCTTGTGGTGATGGATATGAAGTCAGGTTCTCTTACAATCGCCCTTGGTGCGACAGAGTATAAGCGTTATCCGAAGGATGGGAAGCCTACAAAGGACAATACCACAATCGGGGTATCGTGGGAGCATGGGATTTATCTTGGTTCCACACTCTCAACCACGAATTTCAAGGCATACAAGAGGGAGTATGGCACACCGGAAAAGATAGAGGATATCTATGATTACAGGGCAAAGCTAAAGCAGAAGTTCTATTTTTATCAAGATATGTCAAAGGATGATGATGTGCCAAAGAAGCTGCAGAATGACTTCCTTCACCAGATGTATGAGGATTTCGGAACGATTGAAGAAGACTGTTTTTACGACAGGCTGGAAGATGGAAAGTACGATGAGGGCTTTAAGGAAAGACAGGTAAAGGAAGAAAAGAGCCGGTGATGAGATTTTTACGGGAGGCGATATCATATGGAACAGGAATTTGATGTTGAGATAAAAGAAGTGCTTTCACGAGTACAGAAAGTAAAGGCAGAGTCGCTTGACGATGCCATCAATAAGGCAATGGATATGTATTATGCAGAGCAGATAGTCCTTGGAGCAGAGGACATGAAGGGAGTTGATTTTGCACCTATCAGCGAAGGTCAGCTCCCTTCTCCATTAAAAGAAAACGGAGGAAAAGCAAGATGAAAAGTGATTCAACAACAGTAATTAAGAACATGGAGTTTTTGGTAAAGGAACTTCATAAGGAGTGGGACAGATCGGGTGTTACTAAGGCATCCGTTATTATTTCCCTTGAGGAAGTAGATGGTATCAATGATAAGTTAAAAGAGATTATCTGTCAGACACAGAAGTCGGTCGATGAGGATGAGCTGACCTTTAAACAGAGCATTGCGAAATCCAAGGAGTGCTATGTGCTTCTTCGTGTGGTGCGTAAGATTGCAAAGAAAAAGGATAAATGCGAAAAACAGGCAATCGATAATGAATTTGCAATCGAGCTGGATAAGGATGAGTTAAAGCTATTTAAAGGATTGTTTGCAGAGATGTTTAAGTAGAGGAGGACAAAGGTATGGGCGTTGATATGAAGGTCAAAGCGATATACGATTCTGAGATTGGTAACATCACCAGATCAGAAAAGAACTGGAAGGATGTGTTAAAGGTCGCAGGTCAGTTATACCGCTATGAATTTGACAATATCGTTATGGTAACAGCTCAGAGACCTCCGGAAAAAAGCACACTCATGGCAGATTATGATACCTGGAAAAAGGTGGGAAGATATGTAAAGCGTGGTGCGAAAGGCTGCGCTATCTTCCCGTCGAGGGCACTGAATCCACGCATGAGGTATATCTTTGATATCAGTGATACCGGAGGGAAGAATGTCAAACTGACATGGGACCTTGATGGAGAAAATCTTAAGGATTATCTGGATTTTCTTGTATCAGAAGGTCAGATTGAGCAGTACGATAACAGCGACAGGGAGTCTCTAAAAAATATATTAAAACAGTTTACAGGAACAGATGTTTGGCTTATAATAAAAGAAGAGTTCGGAAACCGAATGACCGAGCTTATGCAGCTATCAGGTAGTGTGATAAAGGAAGAAAGTAAGAAACGCAATGGCTTACAGCAGGAAATGGACATGGAGCAGCTTGTATATGCAAGTGTCATGTATGCTGTAGGGACGAGATGCGGATTTGACTTATCTGTGCAAGAACAGGATTTTAGTCAGATTGTAAATATCAAAGACGAAGAGATCATTTACCGTCTTGGTTCCATTGTATGCGATGTCTCCTGTAGTGTTCTTAGAGAATTTAGTCGTAACTTAAAGGCAATCGAGAGCGAAAGGAGAATTGGATATGTTAGAAGAAATGACTTACAAGGAAGTGGACGGACTGCTTTATCCGCAGATAGAGATGCCGGACGAGACGGAGGATCTCACGAAGCTGGGCAAATACGGAAGGATGGCGATGAACTATCTAAAGGAGAACGAGCCGGCAAGATACAAGACGCTGATGAGATTCGGGAAGATGTACGAGAAGATGTCAGCGGTAGAGGCGGAAGCGAATCAGCTCTACGACAGACTGGAGATGCAGTATCTGGAGAAGCACAAGCCACAGAATCCGTCATCGACAATGGAGATGTGGAAGATAAGAGAGCAGGCGAAGATGCAGGCAGAGGAAGTGGTACTCCATCAGATAGTGATGCGATTCCACTAGAATCAGATGATACAGAACTGAACAGGGAACTTGATGAAATCAATTCATTGGGTGTTAGTAAGGAAGCCGAATATACACAGGCTTCCTTTTTTTTCGACCAGAATGGGCAGGCAAGCATTGGCACCATTCATACTGAGGACGAAAACAATAATCAGTTTATGCGTCAGTTCGAGCAGGACAGAAAAGCTGCATTAGCAGGTAAATACAATTATCTGAATCCAAAGAAGTCAGCCACAGTACCAGGTGAGTATATCAAACAGGTGCTTATGAGAGGTACAGGTTTTATCGGTGGCAAGGGCAGGGTATGCAAGATTTTTGAAACAGAGATTGATGCAGGAACCAGAGCAAAGCGTATCAAAGCAGAATATGGTCAGGGAGGTGCAGGCTGGCCGGTTGACGGACTGGGACTGCACGGATATGACACATTTCATGGGAATGGATTGCGTTTTCAATGGCGAGATGAGGATGGAGAGGTTGAAGGATATGTTTCGTGGAAAGATATCGAAAAAGAGCTTGGTGTCCTTATTCTTACAGGGGAATACCAGCCTGAGACACCTCGTATTGATGAGCTTGCGATGGACGGACTCCGTGAGGATGATGAGGTTATTGATGCCGAATATCGGGAAGTGGAACCGGAAGAGGCAGAATCAGAGATTGATGATTATGCAATCCCTGATGAGCCGGAGAGCTATGCTTCTAACAGAGATTATGTAAGTGCAAAAGGCATGACACCACAGGAAGCTGCCGATGAAGACCGGATGATAACACAGGCAGAATATGGTGCAGAGATAGAAGCTGAAACAACTGAAAAAGATCCATCAGAGCTTCAGTATATTACACCGATTGATTATGCCAAGCGTATTGAGGAGCTTGATGAAGACCTGCGTGATGCGGCGGAGATTCTTGTAACAGATTGCAGCTGTTACACACCGTTTAAAGCATTTCTTATGGATGTTGTGAAGTCTGATTTTGCTTTCATGCCTAATAAGCTTGACCTTATCAGGGATATTGCATTAGGGGCAGATAATGCAGAAAGAAAGGCATATTCCAACAATAAGTATGGTCTTGTGGAGTACTCAATCAGAAGCGGATATGTGAAGATCAGCTATAAGAACAGGAATGGTGTGCGTAAGGAAGGTGCACTCGACTGGCGTGAGTTATACGAGATTTTATCTTATATGGTAAAACAGCCATTTTACTGCGGAGAAGACCAGAAGAAGTATTATCAGGAGACAAAGCGGAAGGCTGACAGGGATAAGATGAATCCGGTCTATAAGAGATTCTTTGATATCGAGGATAGTGTAAAAGCCAATCGTCTTGAAACCAGGGAAAGAGCGATTGCAAATGGCTGGAATACCAAGATTGACGAGAATGGTCGTATTGTGTCAGATAATGTCGAACCAGCGTCAGTTGATGTATCTGATGATTTGCATCGAGATGACAGTCAAAGAGAATCAACCGAAGAATCTCAGTTACAGGATGAAACAGAACTGGCAGTTGCTGACAATCAGAAAAAGCACAACTTCCATTACAATCTCTGGGAAACAGAAAAAGCCGGTCCAAAAACCCGCTACCAGTGGAATATTGATGCAATCTGCACCTTAAAGCAGATTGAGGCAGAAAATCGCCTTGCCACACCGGAGGAGCAGAAAGTTCTGTCGAAGTTTGTCGGATGGGGCGGACTGTCACAGGCATTTGATGAGGAAAACGCAGGCTGGAGCAAAGAATATGCAGAGCTGAAAGATCTTTTATCTGATGAGGAATACAGTGCTGCAAGGGCAACAGTAAATAATGCCTTTTATACTTCACCGGAGATTGCCATGTGCATGAACTCGGCACTTGTCCAGTTTGGTTTCAGGAGTGGCAATGTATTAGAGCCATCTATGGGTATCGGTAACTTCTTTGGAAGTATGCCGGCACCAATGCAGAGAAGCAAGCTGTATGGGGTAGAGCTTGACAGCATTTCAGGAAGAATTGCAAAGCAGCTTTATCAGAATGCCAATATCAGTATCACAGGATTTGAGAATACCACATATCCGGATAACTTCTTTGATGTGGTTGTCGGAAATGTGCCGTTTGGTGATTACAAGGTATTTGATCCAAAGTACAACAAGTATAACTTCCGTATCCACGATTATTTTCTGGCAAAAGCACTTGACCAGGTAAGACCGGGAGGCATGGTTGCTGTAATTACCACAAAGGGAACACTTGATAAGGCAAATCCTACTATCCGAAAATATCTGGCTGAAAGGGCAGAGCTTGTGGGAGCAGTAAGACTTCCGAATACTGCATTTAAAGACAATGCAGGAACCGAAGTGACAGCAGATATCCTGTTTTTGCAGAAGAGGGAGAGAAAGATTGATATTGAGCCTGACTGGGTACACCTTGGTGTGACCGAGAACGGAATTGCAGTCAACTCTTATTTTGCAGAGCATCCGGAGATGATGCTTGGATCTATGGAATATGATACAAGGATTTATGGACAGGACAGCAGATATACAGTCTGTGTGAATAATGACGAGAACTTCAATATGTATGAAGCATTAAACAAAGCTATCGGTAATATCAAAGCCCAGATGACAGATTTTGAGAGAGTGGCAGATGAGGCGGAGCAGACGGAGGAAGTTATCCCGGCTGATCCGGATGTGAGAAACTACACTTACACATTTTTTGAAGGAAAGCTCTATTACAGGGAAAATTCTGAGATGGTAAGAAAAGAGGTATCACAGACTGCCGAGGAGCGAATCCGAAGTCTTGATGAAATCAGACAGATAACAAGAGAGCTGATTGATATCCAGATGGATGGCTGCAGTGAGGAGGAGCTTTCTGATAAGCAGAGACTTCTTAATGTGAAATACGATGCCTTTATAAAGCAGTATGGAGCCATTACCTCAAAAGCAAACAGAATAGCTTTCAGAGATGACAGCGATTACCCGCTTCTTTGCAGTCTTGAGGAAGTAAACGAAGATGGGGAGGTGAAAAAAGCGGATATGTTTTATAAGCAGACGATTAAGGCAAAGACTGTCATAGACAGAGTGGAGACGGCTGTTGAAGCATTAAATGTATCCGTCAATGAATTTGGATATGTAAATCTTGCCTATATGCTTTCTATCTATGAGCCGGATATTACAAATACAAAGGAAGAACTTGCAGAAAAGTCCGGGCAGACAGCGGGTGAGATAACGCTAAGTGATGATGCTTTGGCAGAGCTTAAAAGGGCAGTTCTTGTGGAAGAGCTGGACGGACTGATTTTCCTTAATCCCGACCGCTACAATGAGAATAATCCTGATATCGGCTGGGAGACAGCAGACGAGTATCTCTCCGGCAATGTCAGAGACAAACTTCGTGTAGCAAAGGCTATGGCAGCTGATACAGACAATCCGCAGGCAGAAAGATTTGTAGGAAATGTGGCGGCACTTGAAAAGGTGCAGCCGGAATGGATTGAAGCTTCAGATATTGATGTAAAGATTGGCACAACATGGATTGAACCGCTTGATTATGAGCAGTTTATCTATGAACTTCTCAATACACCAAGGCGTGCAAGGGCAGTCAGAAGCCAGTTTTACAATACCGGTATTCAGGTACACTTAAATAAGATGAGCATGGAATGGTTCGTCGAGAATAAGAGCATGGATAAGCATTCAGTGGCAGCTACTAAGACCTATGGTACAAGCCGCATGGATGCTTATTCTATTATTGAGGATACGCTGAATCTTAAAACTGTAACAGTAAGGGACAGGATTGATGATGGTGATGGCAAATATCATTACGAAGTCAATAAGAATGAGACAATGCTTGCAAGGGAAAAACAGAACATGATCAAGGAGAAGTTCAAGGAATGGCTGTTTGCAGAGCCGGAGCGAAGACAGAAGTATGTGGAGTATTACAACGAGACATTCAATAATATCCGTCTGCGAGAGTATGACGGAAGCCACTTACAGTTTCCGGGAATGAATCCGGCGATTGAGCTAAAGCCACATCAGAAAAATGCTGTGGCAAGAATCCTTCTTGGAGGAAACACCCTGCTGGCACACTGTGTCGGTGCCGGAAAGTCCTTTGAGATGATGGCTGCCTGCATGGAGCAGAAGAGACTCGGACTTGCCAATAAGACAATCATGGTTGTTCCAAAGCCACTTATCGGGCAGACTGCATCAGAGTTTTTAAGGCTTTATCCGTCAGCAAATATCTTAGTTGCCACAGAGCGTGATTTTGAAAAAAGCCGCAGAAAGCAGTTTGTATCAAGGATTGCAACAGGTGACTATGACTGTATCATCATGTCGCACTCGCAGTTTGAGAAAATTCCAATCTCAGCAGAGAGAAAGGAAAGAATGCTTAACGAGCAGATAGATGAAATCAGCTATGCGATTGATGAGATGAAGGAGCGTAACGGAGAGCGATGGACTGTAAAGCAGATGGAAAGCCAGAAGAAAAAGCTGGAGGAACAGCTGAAATCCTTATCTGATGAGAGCAGAAAGGATGACCTTATTACCTTTGAGGAGCTGGGTGTAGACTCTATCATGGTAGACGAGGCACACAATTTTAAGAACCTTGCCATATTTTCCAAGATGAATAATGTGTCAGGTATCAGCAGCAGTGGAGCTAAGAAGTCAACGGATATGCAGCTTAAATGCCAGTATTTGTCTGAGATAAATGATGGCAGAGGCATTGTATTTGCAACAGGTACACCGATATCCAATACCATGTGTGAGATGTATGTCATGCAGCTTTACTTACAGAAAGCGGCACTTGAAGAGATGGGAATCCATCACTTTGATTCATGGGCGGCAAACTTTGGTGAAGTGACAACAGCACTTGAGCTTACTGTAGAGGGAAGCGGTTTCCGTTTTAAGAGCAGATTCAATAAATTTACAAATCTGCCGGAGCTTATGAATATCTTCCGTGAGGTGGCAGATGTGCAGACAGCCGACATGCTTGACCTTGATGTGCCTGCTCTTCGTGGCGGCAAGCCTATTATTGTGGAGTCGGAGCCTGATTGGTATGTAAAGCAGGTCATGGAAGACTTTGTTGTGAGGGCAGAGCGTATCAGAGGCGGTGGAGTAGATCCAAGAGAGGATAACTTCTTAAAGATTACCCATGAGGCAAGACTTCTTGGAACGGATGCAAGGCTGATTGATAAGGATGCACCAAATAATCCGGATGGAAAGCTCAATAAGGTAGCGGAGAATGTCTGGAAGGAATATGAGAAAGGAAATGCTAACGGTCATATAGGCTGCCAGCTTATTTTTTCGGACATCGGCACACCGGGACCGGATAAAGACTTTACCATCTATGATTATCTGAAGGAAACACTTATCCAGTATGGTATTCCGGAAGATGAGATAGCTTTTATCCATGATGCCAAGACAGATGCACAGAGGGATGCACTTTTTAAGGAGATGAGGACAGGTAAAAAGAAAGTTCTTATCGGTTCAACAGATAAGTGTGGAACAGGTGTAAATGTGCAGACACACCTTGTTGCAATGCATCATGTGGACTGCCCTTGGAAGCCAAGCTCCATTGAACAGAGGGAAGGACGAGGCATCAGACAGGGCAACGAAAATGAAGAGGTAGCAATCTACAGATATGTCACCAAAGGAACCTTTGATGCATACAACTGGTCGCTCGTCGAAAATAAGCAGCGATTCATCAGTCAGGTCATGACAAGCAAGGCAGTAAGCCGAAGCTGCGAGGATATCGATGAGGCAACACTTTCATATGCAGAGATCAAGGCGGTTGCTACAGGTAATCCTTTGATCAAGGAAAAGATGGAGATTGACAATGATGTCCAGAGATTAAAGCTCTTAAAGGCATCCTATGACAATCAGAGATATGGCTTGCAGGATAACTTTATGATCAAGTATCCGAAGCTCATTAAGACAGCAACCGAAAAGCTTGCCAATGTCCGTGAGGATGTAAAGGCAAGGGATAAAGAGCTGATTGATAATCCGGAATTTGCCATTACCATAGGAAAAGCAACTTACACAGAGCGTGTGGATGGTGGAACGATGATGCTTGAAGCAATCAGTAAATGTAAGACCGGAGAGACAACTGCAATCGGCAAGTTCCACGGATTTGAGCTGCTTGTGGAAAAGAACTTTCTTGGCATCAATTATATGGTGCTTCGTGGAAAGACAGAGTACAAGGCAGAGCTTTCCACCAGTCCGGTCGGCAGTATGGTGAAGCTTGAAAACCTGTTCAATGGACTCCATGAGAACATTGATTTCTTAGAAAAGAAGATTGAGCAGTACCAGAATGACCTTGAAGCATCAAAGGCAGAGTATGACAAGCCATTTGCGTACAGTGAGGAACTGAATGAAAAACTGGCAAGGCAGTGTGAGCTGAATGCCCAGCTTGACCTTGAGAATGCAAAGGCTGTGGATGCAGACCTGAGCGGACCGGAGGAAGAAAGAGAAGCAGATGACAGGATAGAATCTGCAGCAATTGTAGCAGAGGATAAAGGTGCTTATCCAGCCGACAGAGAGGGCAGAACACGATAGGAGAGTGAATAATATGAGCATAAGAAAAGTGGTCGCAGGACTACTGATTACAGCAGGGATTGCCATTATGGCAGTCCCTTTTTTCTGGCGGGCAACCGGAGAAAAACAGTCAGAACAGCTCATAAGTGAATTTGAGCAGACATTGGAGGATGATTACGATGAAGAAACAGATGTGGAGGAAGAGCAAACCTCCATTAGTGAAGAGGATGAAGCCATTCTTAAAGAAGGCGGTGTTATCGGCATCATTGAGATACCGGGCTTAGGTATCAGGTATCCGGTAATGGAAGGAACCACAAGCAAAGTGCTTAATGCAGGGATTGGTCATATAGAAGAAACAGCAGGAATCGGTGAGAGTGGCAACTGTGTGTTATGCGGTCACAATGGCAGCAGATACGGCACATTTTTTACACCACTAAATCAGATATCCATAGGCGATGAAGTGATGATAACCGACAAAAATGGGCTGAAGCATATCTATGAGGTAACAGAGACAGAGGTGGTAAATCCGTATGATAACAGCATCAAGACACAGGGAGATGAAAAAGAACTAACTCTTTTTACCTGTTCCCGGAAAGGAACCATGCGTTTTGTGGTCAGGTGCATTTATAAGGAGGCGGTGATGGATGAATAAGAGATACCGGTTAGGTGAGATAGAAGAGGCAGTATCAGAAAAGGAAGAGCTAATCGACATCGAGGATGATATTGCAGAGATAGATGATGACTTTCAGATAGTCGTAAGCGGCTGGTCTGTGTATGTCGAAAGCCTGAATCTGACACTCAGACAGGGGATAGCCTGTGCATGGGATGAGGAGGAAGGATTATTTATGCCTGATTTTGATGTGACCATCGTGTATGAGGGGAACATTGAAACGCAGGAGTGGCTCTATTACGAGCAGGATGGAATGGTCGTTACACTTGGCAACTGGTTAAATGGCAGATTGTCTTGTGAACAGATAGAACAGCTTTGGTGTGAGCTTATCATACCGGAGCAAAACAAAGAACAAAAGGAAAGCGAGGAATAGCATATGAAGTATTCAATTAAGGTAAACGAAGTAAGGGCAAAAGAGGGCAGCAATATCAAAGGATTTGCAACAGTGGTATTTGGTGATTCATTTAAGATTACCAATATTGCAATCCTTGAGAATAAGGATAAGGGAGAGCTTTTCGTATCAATGCCAAGATACCGCTCCAATGAGCGTGATGAAAGCAATGGTGTGATCTATAAGGATGTGTGCAATCCTATCACAGCAGAGTTTCGTGAGGAACTCTATACAAATATCCTTGATGCCTATGCAAGAATCAGGGAACCGGAGAAAGAGGAGACACAGAAGCAGGAGCGTACACAGGAAATGCCTGAGTTTTCCGTAACTGTGACACCTTATGAGAGGGAAGGCAGTAACATCAAGGGACTTGCCCGCATTTACTTTGAAAACAGTTTCATTGTAAATAACATTAATATCGTGCAAGGCAAAGAGAAAATCTTTGTATCAATGCCTTCTTATAAGACAAAGCAGGTGGATGAGCAGGGTAAGCCAATCTACCAGGATGTCTGCTATCCGGTCACAAAGAATTTCAGGGAAAAACTCTACAATGAGATTATCTCGGAATATGAGAAAGCAAAGTATAAGAGCAACGAAAAGGCGAGGGAGAGTGCCGAGAAACATCATGGCAATCCCGATAAAGAGAAGGACAAAGAGGCTACACCCTTTCGATAATTAGTAATTAAGGTACAGGGGCGGTCAAGGCTGCCCCGTTTACAGAATGGAGGAAACAGAATGGATATGGAAGCAGGAAAATCACTTACCAATGAGGAGGTTATAAGAGAACTTCTCGAATTATTAAAGAAAAATGCCATGAAAGAGCAGGCAAACGATGTATTTGAGATATGCAGCTATGTGGATGGACTGGAGAAAAAGATTGATTCCATGACGGAAGAACTTACCAATATGCAGAAGCAGATCAAAGAAATGCAGGAAGATACACTTGTCAATAATGCAAAAAAGGCATTGTCAGAAGCACAGGAGCGACTTAATACCAGATGCAAACAGATAAAATCACAGGTGTTTCAGGTGAAAGTGCAGGTGAAATCTACTGCAAAAAGCATTGTATATGAGACTAAGGTAAAAGGCAGAGAAGCATTATACAGAGTATCAGAGTTCTTAGGAATAAAGAATAAACTTCTGAATATTCGGGAGAATGTAAGAGGAGCAATCAGAACTACGGATAAGGATATAGCCAAAACTGCATTGCTTGGAAAAGGACTTCGTGAGGCAGGACAGACAGCAGCCAATGCATTTCGTACTTTTGCAGATAAACTGGAGGTAGATTATTCACAGAAAGAACAGAAGCATACAATAACTAAAGCAGTGCTTGCACCGATGAAAGCAGTAAATAATGTGCTTGTATCAATGGAACTTCATCTGGACGCTTCGATTGATAAGCTGGATAATCTGGCAATGAATGTGCAGATAGATAAGGAAAAGCATAAGGGTAATGTGAAGAGCGTGGAACAGACAGAGCCGGAGAGGGCAGAAGCTGAGCGAGTGGAAGCAGAGGTTGTATATTCACCGATGGTCGCTGAACCACAGGAATATCAGTATAATGCAGATGCATTTGAAAATTATTTGAGAGATAATGCTGCAAATGATAATAAGAACAAAGAAATAATAATGCAAAAGGATAAAAATGTACGATGAGTAGGCATAATTCGTAAATTAATTGCCACTACGTTTTTGAAATAGCATTGAAGTGGTATCTACGATGTTTTGATGTGAAATGGATTCTGCGGTATACACAAGGAATACAAATTGACTTTTCCAGGTTGGTGTTGTAAACTATGATTAGCATAGACTAACCATAAGGAGGGCGCTCATACATGACAAATCAATACATGAATAATCTTTATCGTGATCTGCTCTCTAATTCACCGCAGACGATCACCATAGATATTCCGGCAGACATGGGAACCGGTCAGATTTCGCAGATCGTCACGAAACAGGGAGCAGTTGTTTCAGACTGGAGAATGAATTACTTTTCGGATATGAACGTGCAGGGAGTGAGCAGTGAAGAATACATACAAATGCTGTTCTGCTTCAATGACGGTGTTTCCTGGAATATTGCAGACAACCGGCAAAGTGCCAGCATACAAAAGGGTGAATCCTGTATTTATCGCGGCCACGGGAAAATGGAATATCTGTGCTATTCTAAAAAGAGCGATTTCCTTTTCAAAAATGTGAAAATACCTCTATCCTATTTCTATAAGATTCTGAATGACTACTTTGAGGCTGGTGAGATCGAGGTCTATCAGAAAAAATTATTGGACGGCATATCAAAGGTGAATATCACGCCCTATATGGAACACATTTTTGCGGAGCTGCAAGACTTCACGCAATATCGCGGCGGGTTGGGATACCTGTTTCTGGAAAGCAAGGTCTTTGAGCTGCTATCGGTATATTTGAGCGAGGTCCTGGAGCTGAGTATTCTCGCGTCAACCTACGTTGCAATTTCCAGAAGTGACCGGGATTCCATCATAGAGGCAAAGCGAATTATTGACAGCCAGCTTGCCCTGGCTCCGAGCTGCGAGGAATTGGCGCGGCAGGTCAATATCAGCACTTCAAAATTGACGAAGGGCTTTTCCTCCCTGTTCGGAACATCGGTTCATGCGTATGTCATCGACCAGCGGTTAGAAAAGGCGGCAAGCCTGCTGTTAGAAAGTAATTTGAATGTCAGCCAGGTGGCTATACTGGTGGGATATTCAAAAGCGAGCAATTTCGCAGCGGCGTTCAAAAGGAAATACGGAGTGAATCCGAAAAACTATAAAGCAGAAGTTACGATTGGATAAATGCAAAAATACTGATTTTGGGTAGAATAAAATTGGTTTTGGGTTGGAATCGTGGGAGCAAATTGCTATTATATGTGGTGTGGTTAGAAGAAGCTAACCACACCACATTTTCATTTTCTCAGAGATAAGGAGGATACTGGTATGAGTTCCCAGAAAAAAAGTTCCCGGCTTGAGGGAAAAGATTTAATTACTATCGGCATCTACACCGTCATCTATGTCGTCATTGTTATGCTGGTGGCGATGCTTGGCTTCATCCCCATTTTTATTCCGCTGATGGCGGTGCTGTGTCCTTTGATTGGCGGCATCCCCTATATGCTGTATGTTACAAAGGCTAAAAAATTCGGGATGACTGCAATCATGGGTTTCCTGATTGGCCTAATCATGGTGTTCTTCGGCAACGGCTATCTTACTATGGTAACTGGTCTTGTTGGCGGCCTGTTGGCTGACGTGATCCTGAAAAAGGCAGACTACAAAAGTGCAAAGAGTACAGTTCTTTCCTGCGGTGTGTTCAGCATCTGGGTGTTTGGCAACTTTGCTCCCATTTTCCTGAACCGTGAAAGCTATATGGTAATGCTGACTGAAGGATACGGCACTGAATATGCAGCTACCCTTAATACATATATGCCTATGTGGATTGCGCCTATTCTGCTGGTTGCCTGCTTTGTGTTTGGCCTTGTCGGAGGTATGATTGGGAAAGCCATTTGCAAAAAGCACTTCCAGCGTGCCGGTATTGCATAATGGCGCGGGAAATTCTGCTCAGCAAAAAAACAGAACAAGGGTTGCGGCTCGATCCGCGTACAAAACTGTTGCTCATCTTCATCATAAGCATTTTTGTCATGGGTGGAACAGGCGGAGAAGCTATGGGGCTGATCCGCCTTGTTCTTTGTACGGTTCCGGCTATATTGCTGCTTACCTCGAAACAATGTGCAAAAGCTGTGGGCTATATTGCTGTGTTTTCTGCTTTTTATGCTGTTCAAATTTATGTTTTGCCGCACCTTACGGGAATATTGAATTTCCTCGTTCTGTTTACAACAGGATTCTTCTGCCGAATCCTTCCCAGTGTTGCGATTGCTGCCTATGCAGTGAAAACAACAACGGTCAGTGAATTGATTTCCGGCATGGAAAGAATCCATATGCCTAAAGAAGTGACGATCCCCTTAACGGTCATGTTCCGCTTCTTTCCAACTGTCTTTCAGGAGTCAGAAGCAATCAGTGACGCTATGAAAATGCGTGGGATTAAACTTGGAGGGAAAAAATCTTCAAAAATATTGGAGTATAAGCTGATCCCGATGATTACCTGCTCCGTGAAAATCGGTGAGGAACTTTCCGCTGCGGCAATTACCCGTGGCCTCGGCGCTCCTGTCAAACGCACAAACATTTGCCAGCTTAAATTCAATTTTGCCGATGTGGTGCTGATCTTGTTTTGTTGCTTTGTAGTGTTTTGGGCGATTGCTTCCCCGATAATTTCCGCAGGAGGGATTTTGCCATGATAGATTTTCAAAATGTTTCTTTTTCTTATGGTGAAGAATCCAGCGGCGGAGGGATTAGAAATGTCAATCTCACCATAAACACAGGGGAATTTGTTTTACTCACGGGAGAATCCGGCTGTGGGAAAACAACGATTACCCGTTTGGTAAACGGGCTGGTGCCTCATTATTACGAGGGCAATTTAGAGGGTGATGTCCTTCTGGACGGAAAAAGCGTATCAGATACGCCGCTTTATGACTTGGCTGCTATGGTGGGATCTGTATTCCAGAATCCCAAAAGTCAGTTTTTCAACGTGGATACGGATAGTGAATTAGCCTTTGCCTGTGAAAATTTAGGCTATCCTCAGGAGGATATCCTGAAAAGGATTGACCGGACAGTTTCCGATTATCATATTGAAGATTTGATGGGGCGAAGCGTGTTTGCTCTGTCCGGGGGCGAAAAGCAAAAAATAGCCTGTGCTTCATCAAGTGTATTGCTGCCGGGAATTATGGTCCTGGACGAACCATCTTCTAATTTGGATATGGCTGCTATTGATGACCTGCGGCAGGTCCTGAGCCTCTGGAAAAAGCAGGGCAAAACAATTCTGATCGCAGAACACCGCCTTTACTACCTTCACGATCTTGCAGATCGTGTGCTGTATGTAAAAGATGGGGAGATTGAACGGGAATACACGCCTGCTGAATTTGACAGCTTATCGGATGGCACTCGAAAAGAAATGGGGCTGCGGCCGTTTTCTCTCTCGAAGTTGAAGCCTGCGAATCAGTATCAGGCGCATACAGCTAAACAGATAGAATTTCAAAATTTCTGCTTTGCGTATAAAAAGCGGGAACCGGAAAGCCTCCATATTCCGAGTGCAGAACTGCCTGTTGGAGAAACGATTGCCATTATCGGTCTGAATGGCGCTGGAAAATCTACTCTGGCCCGCTGTATTTGCGGACTGGAAAAGAAGTGTGGCCTTTTGCAGGTTGACGGGAAAACCCTTGATTGGAAAGCCCGGCTCAAACATTGCTACATGGTAATGCAGGATACCAACCATCAGCTATTTACCGAAAGCGTGACGGATGAAGTGCTTCTGAGCATGGACAACAAGGATGAAACTGTTGTGGATAAAATCCTTAAACAGTTTGATCTGCTGGAATATAAAGACAGGCACCCGCTTTCTCTTTCCGGCGGGCAAAAACAGCGGGTAGCGATCGCGTCTGCCATTGTGAGTAACCGGGAGATCATTGTGTTTGACGAACCAACCAGCGGGCTTGATCTCAAACATATGCGGGAAGTTGCGCGGAGTTTGAAGTCACTCGCGGATCAGGGCAAAACGCTTCTTGTTATTACGCATGATCCGGAGTTGGTGATGGCGGGATGTTCGTATGTAGTCCATATGGAAAAAGGGCAAGTGAAAGAAAGCTATCCATTGGACGAATCCGGCAGTAAAAAGGTTTTGGATTTTTTCCGAATCCGCCAGTGAATTTTAGAAATTATGAATGTCAGGGCCGCCTTGACTGGACAGAAAGATAATGATAAGAGGCCGCTTTACTTTGGCGGCCTCTTGTTTTTGAAGCACAGACAGTACGGCTCAATATAAGGAGGGCTTATGTTCAAAAAAATCTTTGAGTACGCAGGGCCATATAAGAAAAATATGTATGTGGCCACGGTTGTCGTACTGGTCAGCGTTCTTATGGGCATCCTGCCTTTTGTGCTGGCCTATCAGGTCATTTCGCCATTGGTTATGGGCGATTCTGTAGAAACAGAATTTGTTTTATTGCGTGTTATAGGGGTTTTGATCTGTCTTGTTTTGCAGGCGTTTTTTTATGGATGGGGATTATCAATTTCTCATAAAGCAGCATATAACACATTGTTCCGGCTGCGGGTATCTCTGCAAAAGAAGTTTGAGAAACTTCCCCTTGGCATTGTGGAGGAAAAAGGGACAGGGACAATCAAAAAGCTGTTTGTCGATGATGTGGACAGCTTGGAATTGCTCCTTGCTCATTCAGTCCCGGAGGGTATCGCAAATTTACTGATCCCGCTGGTGATTTATGTTGCTATGTTTTGTGCGGACTGGAAACTGGCTCTTATGTCTTTGGCCTCTATCCCGATCAGCCTGCTCTCCATGGTCATTATGTACTCTGTTGGAATGAAGCGCATGGGTCCCTACTATCAGTCTGCACAGAAAATGAACAACACGATCATTGAGTACATCAATGGTATGGAGGTTGTCAAGGTTTTCAACCGGGAAAGTGAATCTTACGAGAACTTCCGCAAGGATGTAACGGACTATCGAGATTATACCTTGGCATGGTATAAGGCCGCCTGGCCCTGGATGGCGATATACGGAAGTCTGCTGCCCTGTACTGTTATTCTGACTTTGCCTCTTGGGGCATGGTTTGTTCTCTGTGGCATAAGCACTTTGCCTGATTTGATTTTAGTCCTCTGCCTTTCCCTCAGCATTGGGATTCCTCTCTTGAAAGCACTGGGCTTTATGGAGACGATTCCGAATCTGAATTATAAGATCACGGCACTTGAACAGATGTTAAATACGGCACCGCTGCAAGCTGCTGAGGATGATTTCCACGGACAGGATTTTAACATTTCTTACGATCATGTTTCCTTTGCGTATCAGACGACACAGCCTGGCTCAGATGGGAAACCGATAATAGCGGAAAACGAAGTCCTCCACGATATTACCTTTGTGGCACAAGCAGGACAAAAAACTGCCCTAGTTGGTGAATCCGGTTCTGGCAAGAGCACCCTTGCAAAACTGTTGATCCACTACTATGACCCGCAGAAAGGGAGCATTTCCATTGGCGGGCAGAAACTTTGTGATATGAGCCTGGAGGCATTGAACAGCCGCATTTCCTATGTGGCTCAGGATCAGTACCTGTTTAACACCTCCCTGCTGGAAAATATCCGTCTTGGACGTTTGGATGCTACCGATGAGGAAGTAATGCAGGCGGCTAAGAAAGCCCAGTGTATGGAGTTTCTGGAAAAGCTGCCGCAAGGTATTCACTCCATGGCGGGCGATGCGGGGAAAATGCTTTCCGGGGGGCAGCGCCAGCGAATTTCCCTGGCGCGGGCAATATTGAAGGATGCCCCGATTGTAGTGCTTGACGAGGCCACGGCCTATGCTGATCCAGAAAATGAGGAAAAAATGGAGGCTGCTATTGCGGAGCTGGTGGAGGGAAAAACCTTGGTAGTTATCGCTCACAAACTTCCCGCTATAATGAACGCAGATCAAATATGCGTTATGGTTCACGGAAAGATGGTGGCAACCGGAAAACATCAGGAGCTGATTCAAGCTTGCCCAGAATACCAAAAGTTGTGGAAAGCGGCTCAGGACAGCGCCGAGTGGAAAGTATCTACTGCAAAGGAGGGAAGATAAATGTTTGCATTGATTTCAAGAATCCTGAACCTCTCCGAGAGGTATAAAAGCCGTATTCAGGCTGCATTTCTATGTGCATTTGTCGAGTCCATTCTCTCCAAAATGCCGATCTTCATGGCGTTTATTGTCTTGGCCGGGTTTGCTGATAATACGCTGACTGGAAAGACCTGTCTGTTTGTCGGACTTGGATTATTAGCTGTTGTAGTGGTTCAGACAGTGGTTCACTATTTGAGCGATCGTCTGCAAAGTGCCGCTGGATTTATGATCTTTGCAGATAAACGGATGGAGTTGGGAAATCATTTAAGAAAAATGCCGATGGGTTACTTTACATCGGGGAATATTGGCAAAATCAGCTCTGTTCTCAGTACGGATATGGTATTCATTGAGGAAGTTTCTATGAGTACCATTGGCAACATGATGAGCTATATGCTGTCTACTTTGGTTTTAGCTGTTTTTATGTTCGTACTGGATTGGAGACTTGGGCTGATTACGGTAATCATTACCTTGCTGGCATCACTGGTTGCAAAATATATGAATAAGGTTTCCTTCAAGGAGGCTGTCGGGCGTCAAAACCAAAGCGAGAATTTGACGGATGCGGTCTTGTCTTTTGCTGAAGGAATTGGGATTATCAAAAGTTACAATCTGCTCGGAGAAAAATCTGACGAATTAACGGAAAACTTCAAAAAATCAAGGAATGTCAATACGAAGTTTGAGCAGAAAATGACACCGTGGACCACTGGCTTAAACATTCTCTATGGCGTGGGTATTGCCGCTATCTTCGGTTTATCCGTTTTTTTACATCAGGAAGGCGTACTCTCCCTGGCTTATCTTTTGGGCGTGCTGCTGTTTGTCTTTGATCTCTTTGGACCTCTGAAAGCTCTTTATGGAGAAGCAACCAGACTGACCGTGATGAATGCCGCATTAGACCGCATTGAAGCTGTTTTGGACGAGCCCGAACTTCCCGATAACGGAAATCAACATATTCTGTCACAGGCACAGCCGGATCAGCCAGAAGTACAATTTAGCGATGTGGGCTTCGCCTATCAGGACAAGGAAGTCCTGCACAACATCAGCTTCTCTATGCAGAAGAATACCATGACCGCACTTGTGGGACCGTCTGGCGGTGGCAAATCCACGATTGCGAACCTTCTGGCGCGGCTGTGGGATGTGAAATCCGGCAAAGTGACAATCCGTGGTACAGATATTCGGGATGTACCTCTCGCCGAACTGATGGAACAGATCAGCATGGTTTTCCAGAGGGTGTACTTGTTCCAGGATACCATTTACAACAATATCAGCATGGGTAAACCGGACGCTACCGAGGAAGAAGTCTATGAGGCTGCAAAAAAAGCCCGCTGCTATGATTTTATCATGGCGCTGCCAGATGGATTCCAGACAGTCATCGGTGAAGGCGGCTCTACTCTGTCCGGCGGCGAAAAGCAAAGAATCTCTATCGCCCGCTGCATTTTGAAGGACGCACCGATTGTCATTCTGGATGAAGCGACTGCAAGTGTTGATACCGATAATGAAAGCTATATCCAGGAGGCAATCAATGAACTGGTAAAGGGTAAAACATTGCTTGTGATTGCACACCGCCTGAATACCATACGTCAGGCAGATCAGATTTTGGTGATCTCCGATGGACGGATCAGCGAACAGGGAACCCATGACGAGCTTATGGCAAAAGCCGGGATTTATCAGGATTTTGTAAATATCCGTAAAAAGTCTTCCGGCTGGAGCCTTGCATAAAGGAGGAACCGATGAAGATTCATGCGTCCGGGGAGGATTATCTGGAGGCTGTGCTGATTCTTCAAAAGAAGCAGGGCATGGTCCGCTCCATTGATCTTGCCCGGCACATGGGCTTTTCAAAGCCGAGTATCAGTCATGCGGTGGGCGTTCTGCGGGATGGCGGCTTTCTGACAATGGACGAGGATGGATTTCTTCACCTGACCGATATAGGCCGGGAGGTGGCGGAGAAAATCTATGAACGCCATCAATTCTTTACGGAGCAGCTTGTGGCTGCTGGCGTCGATCAGGAAACAGCGGAACAAGACGCCTGCCGGATTGAACACGCCATCAGTGATACATCTTTCCGAAAGCTGAAGGAGAAAGTACAAGGAACCGATTAGCTCAAATCGGCTCCGTTCTGCATAATAAGTTATCTGCCCCGTCCGGGGAAAGAAAAAAACCGTTTGACCGGGGCAGACAATTTCGTGCACTCATTTTACGATTTTATACCCTATCGGCGGTTTTGAGAGATCAAGGCCGCCGTTTCTTTTACCCTCAAATGGAATGATACGCTGACGCTGGCGGATACGGCGGGTTACTGGAGGGAGTCGCAATGATACAACCTGACCGCCAACAAAATCTGACGATGTTTGCGCTATCGTTAAAAAAGCCAGACCGCCCAACAGGAACAGTCTGACAACAATTGCGAAAATCGTCGCTTTTTAAAATTTATGTTGAAAGCAGATAGTAAAAGAGCTGGGTGTCATGTGCCCAGCTCAATCCTCTACATGGAAGACATCTTCCACCATCATATTAAAGTACTTTGATATCCGCAGCATAAATTCGGCAGATGGGGTGCTGTCCCCACGTTCTATCCGACCGATGGTTTTTGTGCAGTATCCGGTAGCTTCAGCAAGTTCATCCTGGTAGATGCCTCGCTGCTCACGGATTTCTTTGATATTGTTGACAACCGCCATAAAAATTCCTTCTTTCAGATTCTGATTTCTTAGTGTTAATTATGCAAGAACATGTGTCCAATAAAAAGGACTTGCATTAATTGGCACTGGTCCTATTTGCAATTCTTAGCAATATCAGCAGGATTACATTTTCCGAGAACCTTACCAAATATATCTAAACGATCATCTTCTCCGACGGGGATAGGTGAATACTTTTCATTGAGCGAAATAAGAAAGATTCCGTCTTTATCATTCTGTAATTTCTTGATATAGGCTTCTCCGTTTAGAGCGAAGATGCCGATTTCTCTATTAGCAACAGATTCCTGTTGTAATACCCATGCAATCTGACCATCAGAAAACTCAGGCTCCATACTGTCGCCACTGATACGGACACCAAAAGTAGTGCCTTCAGGAAGATCGGAAGAGCGTCGTGTAGGGA
>ERZ810286.220-NODE-220-length-21743-cov-8.3241_pt1 | contig 21743 bp, 30 predicted proteins | sample MGYA00520485_ERZ810286 | MGnify/ENA primary metagenome ERZ810286 (study PRJEB31588, sample SAMN03399887) | human gut metagenome | study: EMG produced TPA metagenomics assembly of the PRJNA231909 data set (A prospective, longitudinal analysis of the...
TCTGCAAACCGCGAAGCAAGACCGAAGCAAACCATGAAGCAAAAGACGAAGCAAACGGTGAAGCAAAACCGAAGCAAACGTCTGAAGCAAAACGAAGCAATTGCTTCGAAGCAAACGAAGCAACCGGTCCTAACCTAACCATACCTAGCCTTACCTCCCCTGTAGCCCCCTCCGCACCGAACGCCGAGCCGAGCCAAGCCGTGGCCGAATCCGGCCACGCCAGGCCGGTGCCGAGCCTCGCCGAAGCCGAGGCCTTGGCCGAGGCCGACCCGTTCGCGTTCGCCTGGGACCGGTACCCGAGCCATACCGGCAGCCGCGACCAAGCCCAAAACCTGTGGCAGGCCGTCACCAGCGGCAGCGACCCGACCATGCCCCAGGCCGAGCCGAGCCAGCTGCTCGGCGCCGTCATCCGCTACGCCCAGACCGTGCGCCAGGACGGCGACCGGTTCGTGCCGTCGATGCGCAAATGGCTCGAAAACCGGCAATACACGCAATGGCTCCAAAGCGTGCCGAAACGCACCGAATGGGGCGGCGTCACCCGCCAATGGCTCCAAACCCACGCCATCAGCCAAGTCCCCGAAGGCTCGTGGACGGACAGCGTCGAACAGACGTTCTGGGCCCACGTCAAAACCGGCGAAGAGCCGGAGACCGTGGCGCAACGGCTCGTGACGGAAATCAACGAAAGGCATCAAGCATGAGCGACCAACCCACAGCTGCGACCCTGCGCCTCGTGGAAGGCCGTGAAAACAACCGGTGCATCGTCTGCGACCGATACCTACGCGGCGGCGAATGGCCCGGCAGCAGCCACCACCACCGGAAACGCCGCAGCCAGACATACGGCGACCCCGAACGGCACGCGGCGTCGAACATCGTCACCGTGTGCGGCGTGGACAACAGCACCGGATGCCACGGATGGATCCACCGGCACCCCGAACAGGCCCGAGCATTGGGCTACCTGCTCAAAAGCTGCGACCCCGAGCCAAGCACAGTGCCCGTGTACAGCGTCCGGCGCGGCTGGATACTGCTCGACACCGACGGCCAATGGACGCACTGCCCGCCACCCAAGGGAATGCCCCAACATCCCACCATCAACCGAAAGGAACAACCATGACCAGCAACACGGTCTGCGTGACCGGCGAAATCGACAACGTGGACTTCACCCGCGAGGACGGCGCCAGCGTGACCATGCTCATCCCGCCCGACACACCCGTAGGCACCAGAACCATCATCATCCCGCAGGGCTACACGCTTGCCGAACACCGAATCATCCGCCAGGCCATACAGGATGCGCTCGCCGACCACGGGGAGGGACTATGAGCCCCGAGAAGCCAGACGCTTTGCTGTGGATGGACGTGGAGACCACCGGCCTCGACACGAACAGATGTTCGATACTGGAGATCGGCCTGCGCTGCACCACATTGGACGCGATGCGAGAGCACGCACGCCTCGAAGTGGTCGTCCACATCAGCCGGGAGACCATGCTCTCCGCGCAACTGCCCGCCCTCGACCTGCATCTGAACAACGGGCTGCTCGCCCAATGCGAGACCAGCGACCCCACCCACTGCTCACCCGAGGCAATCGCACTGGAAACCGTGAGATTCGTCAAGGACATGAACGGCATGTACACGCTGCACCCGGCGGGAACGAACATCCAACGCTTCGACCTGCCCATGATCCTCAGATTCTGCGAACCCGTGGAACGCATCGACGACCTACTCTCCTACCGGGCACTCGACCTGACCACGCTGAGGCTCACCGCCAAGTCACTCGGCCGAGACCCCTACACACACAGGGAGAAACCCACGCACCGCGTCCACGACTGTTTGGACCGGGACATCAACGAATACCGGCACTACCTCACACTCATGACGCCACCGGCGCTCGCGGCAAAGGAGGACCGGTCATGAAGCCACGCTGCATCATCTGCCGCAAACCCGTGCCCGACCATCACACCCGCTGTGTCAAACACTGGCTTGACGAGCAAGACCAATGGATGGAGGACGACCAACCAGCCCGCGAACATTGCACACCACGAAGGAGCCCACTATGAGCTACACGGCACGAATCTGGACGCAAGACCAACTCGAACAGGCGCTCGCGAGCGCCTGCGTGCTGGAGGGCGTGAGCATCCTGCACCGTTTCCAGCAAGCGGATAAGGACCGCCGCAACCTCAAGGCAGTGGTCAAAACCATGTACGAGACCACTGGCATGCCGACCATCGTGGAGGACGACGATGAGTGACCTCACCCAACAAGCCCTCACGGCGCTCGCCGACGCCGGACTAGGCAACGAGTCGGCGGCCGAGGCGTTTGTGCTCGGCTACCAGGCTGGCTATGACGCGGCGCTCACTCTGGCCATCAGCATCGAAACCCACATCAACTCGAATGAGCCCACGGACGAGGAAATCGAGACCTGCGCCCGAGGATTCTTCCAGGGCACCCCCGGCCCCACCAACTGGGACGACTGCAGCGAAGTCTCCAAACAGGCATGGCTACACGCGGCCAAAAAGGCGCTCGCAGCCGTCAACGCCATGAAAACGAAGGAACAACAATGAACGAGAACACAACCCTCACCGACATCATCGACGCGGCGCTCGCCGCCGGATGCCAGATCAGCGTGACCATCACTCCCAAAGACTTCTACAACGAATCACAGGAGCCGGAGGAATGAACGTGAGCGAAAGCATCGACTGGCGGCATGCCAAGCCATGGGAGCTGGACCTGCATCGGTTCATCGCCATCACCAACAGCGGACAGACGCTGGATGGCTGGCTCAAATATTTCCCGCGCGCCTACGGCTACTGGACGATCCAGGACAGCGACTTCTTCACCGACATCTTCCGACCCGACCCAATAGACAAGACAATCAGCCTCTACACGGGCGCATTCAAATCCATCAACGTCCTCAAGGAGACACGGAAACCATGCAAAGAAAGGACAGCGGAATCATGACCGGCAGGACAAGACAGGAGCAAGTCCAACGCATGCATCGCAACGGCTACACCACGCTCGAAATAGCAGGCCAGCTCAACATCCCTCTGCCCGAAGTCATAGCCATCATCGGCAGCCAACCACGGGAAACCAAGCCGGCTCCATCCGATACCGGCTATGAGGACATTCCGCTGTTCTGAAATAACGAAACCCTCCACCAACGGCGGAGGGCATGTCTGCAAACAACCAGTGTAGCCGACGTGGAGGGGATTCGTGAACTGCCAGAACTGCAAAACGATAACCGAAGAGGGATATTCACTGTGCGAGTCATGCGAACTGCGTTTCGCCGGCACGCTCCTGCGACTGGCGCGCGACGTCACGCCGTTGCATGACTCGTTGGACGCGACCCTGCATCCGGGCGGGCATTCGCCCACGCGAATCCAGACCGCCACTCCCCCGACTCCAATCAGGCTCGACGTGCTCGACCTGATCGACATGCTCGACGCCACGGCCCGTGAACTATGGCGTTGCCTCGACGGCATCGACGCCTTGGACTGGCGCAAAGACAAACGCAACGAGGATCTGAAGGCCACGCTCATCGCATGCGCAGGCCACCCCAGGCTCGCCACGTTCGCGGACGCGGGCTTCTACATGCACGTCGTTGACGGCATCGCCCGCAAAGTCGATGCTGCGCTGGACCCGCCGGAGCAACGCCGCGAGATAGGAACCTGCGAACTATGCGAGACCATGCTCACCGCTGTGGCAGCAGACCAGTGGGTGACATGCCCGGTCTGCGGGAGGGAACAGCGAGCGCAGACGGTTAAACTGCGTAGGCTCAAGACGTTGTGTTGGGATGATTCCAGGCGCGGGTCTGCGGCTGAGATAGCCAAGGCGTTCACGGACGCGGGAATCACCGTCAAAAGGCATACGCTCACCGTGTGGAAATCCCGAGGCAAGCTTGATGTCACGCCCCAAGGCATTTCATACAGCAGCGTCTACCGGCTCGTCATCAGTGGCGGACTTGACAAAGAGCTGACTGTGACCGCATAATGTCAGTGGATTAGTGTCGAAAAACCCAGCTCATGTGGCTGGGTTTTCGCGTATCTATGCTTTGTTTTTGCGTGGTCTCCCTCCGCCGACACCACGTCCCGGACGTCGGGCGTTCCATTCATCGATGGTCTCAGGCAACCAGCCGCGCGTGCGCCCTATCGTGGCGTCGGGCTCAGGGAGCTTGAGGTTGAGCAAGCCGCCACTGGTGATGCCAAGGCGTTCTGCGACCTGTTTGACGCCGAGATATTCAGTCGCCATTGCTTGCCCTTCCTGCCAGATAACCCAGCACGCCCGAGCACATTCCGAACACACCTGCCGGTACGCTCTGGGATGCGATGGCCAGCGCGAGGCTGACGACTCCGAACATGAGTGCGATGATTCCTATCTTGCCGTTCATGATGTTCCATGGAATAGTTGGGAGTGGAGCCGTGGCTCTGGATAGTACGATTATCCGGAATCCACGGCTCTTGTTACCGCTTGCGCCGTCTGTTCAGCGGCTTTCGCGGCTTGCTCTTCGCAATCAATGCGACGGCCACGGCGGCGATGGGTGCGAGTGCCGCACCCAATCCGGAGAGGAACTCCCCGATGGCCTTGAGCAGCTCCGCGATCTGTTCCATGTTCACCTCCTTTCCTTGGCTGACATATCTATAGTAACACAATAACTATAGATATGCAAGCCGAGGACACCAAGACACGCCAACGGACACAATGACTGCGAGGCACACATGAGCTGGCGAGTCTGCTCGACACCCGGATGTCCGAACCTCATCGAGACACCGGCACGCAAATGCGACGCCTGCACCCGAGCCCAACGGGACCGCACCCGTACCCGTGGACGCAACCCATACAACACCAAGGGACATCAATCGTTTCGCAGGCAGGTGCTCGCACGAGACCCATACTGCACATGCCCCGGCGACCCCGAGCACGGAGGCTGCGGCAAACACAAGGGGCTCTGCGGAAAACCAAGCACAATCGCGGATCATTATCCATACGAGCGAATCGAACTCATAGACATGCGACTCAATCCGAACGACCCGAAGTTCGGACGAGGATTGTGCAAACAATGCCACGACGTGAAAACCGGCAGAACAAGACCAGCAGGCTTCAATACCAAACAGTAAAAAAACAATCAGCAGCCGCACATCCCCGCAAAAACGACCGGCAACACCCAGGGGGGTGGGGTATCGACCACCCCTGCCTGAACCGCCGGTGAGCTGTCTCCGAGGTGCGGAGAGTTCAAAAGTTTCAGAGGGGGCGGGCGAAAGGCCCTGCGTCCCACAGCGAAGGAACGGCGCAAGGCCGTCCGACGATGGAGGAGCCATGCCAAGAGGAGGAAAACGCGTCAGGTCTGGCCCGATGCCAGATCCGTCGAGCGGCGCCAGCGAACGCAGGGGATACACCCTGCGCAGCCTGCCGAACACCGAATACAAGGGCCGTCCGCCGAAGTTCCCGCTTCCGCCGTATGTGCTCCGCTATTTCGACAAGGACTCGCAGGAATGGGTCGAGGACAGGGCCGGTTCGGAATCGTGGAACGAGCGTGAGTCCGAGTTGTGGAGGCAGTTGTGGCGTCTACCGCAGGCGCGCGCGTGGAAACAGCCACAGCTGAAGTATCTGCATTACCAGATCGCCTCGTATGTCCGCGAATGCGTGGTGTGCGAGAGTCCGTCGGCCAAGGCGGCTGACGTGGCCGTGAAGATCAGACTCGAGGACCGAATCGGCCTGTCCGAGGCCGGATTGCAGGCGCTCGGCTGGAAGATCTCCGAGGACAACGTCGACATGGCCGCCCACGAGGTGCCGACCACGGACGCGGAGGCATCCGAGAGCGGCATGAACACCAAGATCGTGCAGTTCCCGCGCCGTTTGAGGGCGTGACGTGGCCGACGATTGGATCATCGACTTCCCGACGCTCGCAGACCTGCAGGATGCGTGGGTTCGGCGTCACGTGCGCCAGCCGGACGGTATTCTCCGCGGCAAGCCCTTCTGCTGGTCAGATTGGCAGTTCTGGTACGCCGCACACCGCTGGAGGGTGCGCGAGGACGCGGAATTCATCCCGCCCGAAGAGGTCACGGTGGACAATCCACTGGTTCTCAACCAAGCCTTCCAATATCGTCTGACCGGCTGCATTGGCCCGCAGAAGACAGGCAAGGGGCCGACCGAAGCATCATGCGCCATCCTCGAAGCCTGCGGTCCCGTCGTGTTCGCCGGTTGGGCGAAGCCCGGCGACGTGTACCGCTGCTCCGACAACGGATGCCCCTGCGGATGGGTCTACCGCTACAATCCGGGGGAGCCGAAGGGCATGCGCCATCCTTCGCCGCTGATACAGCTGACAGCGAATTCCGAGGATCAGGTGCGCAACGCCTACCGGCCGTTGGTCGCGATGATCCGGCTTGGACCATTGAAGCAGCTGCTCAAGGTGCGCGAGGGGTTCATCCGCATTCTGCGTCCTGGAATCAATCTGGACGATGACGATCTCGATCTCGACCGCATCGATGTGGTGACGGCCTCGGCCACCTCGCGTCTGGGCAATCCGATCTCTGATGCCGAGCAGGACGAGGCCGGTCTGTACACGAAGTCCAACGGCATGCTCGATGTGGCGGACACGCAGCGTCGTGGCGCCGCCGGCATGGGCGGCAGAACGCACTTCTGGACCAACGCTTATGACCCCGGCGAGAACAGCTACGCGCAGCAGCAGTTCGAATCGGCCAGCAAGGACGTGTGGATCTTCTATCGCAACCCCGACCTGAACCCCGACCTTCGACACAAGGACGGCACACCATACAGCTTCAACAACCGGCGCGAACGCCGCAAGATCCTTGAATGGGTCTACGCCGGCAGCCCGTGGGTGCCTTTGGACTCCGTCGAGGCGGAGGCCGAAGCGCTCATGGAGAAGGATCCGGCTCAGGCGGAGCGGTTCTTCGGGAACCGTCTGGTGCAGGGCGGCGGCGCATGGCTCGAAGACGGACTGTGGGAGAGCTGCTATGCCGACGCATGAACTCTGGTTGCCGAACCCGCCAAAAGGCACGCGCGTATGCGCGGGCTTCGACGGCTCGGAGAACGACGACTGGACATGCATCAAGATGGAGACCCTCGACGGGCTGATATTCACTCCACGATACGGGCCCGACCAGCGTGCGACCATCTGGAACCCGAAGCAGTGGGGCGGGCGCATCCCCCGCGCCGAGGTATCCGCAGCATGGGCGGAACTCAACGACCGCTACAGGATAGAACGCGCCTACTGCGATCCCGGCTTCCGCGACGAACTGTCGTGGGAGTCGGAGATAGAGGCATGGGAGCGCGCCTACGGGCCGAAGAAATTCATGCCATGGAGCATGTCGGGCAGCTCCCGCATCGGAGCCGTCTACGAGGCATTGCGCCGATTCGAAGCCGACCTGACCACACATCGCATCACACAGGACGGCTGCCCCGTCACCCGCACCCACATGATGAACGCGCGAAAGGTCGCCAAGACCCTGGAACGCTACGGATTGGCAAAACCCCAGCAGAACAGGAAGATAGACGCCGCCGTGACCAGCGTGCTCGCCCACGAAGCCGCATGCGACGCGCGAGCCGCCGGCTGGGGCGCTCGCAAACACAATTACATGCTTACCGGATCATCGACCAGGAGGTGACGATGGAATACAGCCAGCAGGATCTGACCGCATTGGCGAACCGTATGGCCGACAAAATCCAGTTCCGTCGACCCAGCATCGGCACGCATACCGATTACGTGCTCGGCAAACGCGGCAAACTGAAGTTCGCGTCCAAGGAATTCAAACGCTATATGAGCGACCGGTTCTCCGATTTCTCGGACAACTGGTGCCTCCCGGTGGCGCAGGCCCCGGTGGAACGCATCAAGTTCAAGGGCTTCGTCCCATATGATGACGTGAAGCTCGGCACCGGCATCATGAAATGCCTCGACCGCAACGACTTCGAACGCGGACTGCAGGAAGCCGCGCTGATGATGACCACCACGGGCCGCGCGTTCGCCTTGGTCACGCAGGTCGACGGCAGGGCCCGCATCACGTTCGAGCACCCGGACAGCGCCGCAGTCATCTACGATGCGCGCACCGGCCAGCCGTCAGCCGGGTTCCTCATCCAGCAGGGCGACGACAAGGAGTACGGCACCCTCATGGTGCCCGGCTGGACGGTCAGCATGGAACGTAAGAAGATGCTCGATCTGACCGACCAGCGCGTGCCGCCCGACGTGTATGGCTGGAAGATGAATGACCCTCAGCCCACCGGTCTGGACACGATTCCATTGCGCGAGTTCCGCAACCAGATGCTATTGGACAATGCGCCGATCAGCGACATCGCGCACGTCGAATCGATGCAGGACACGGTCAACGTCGTATGGGCCTACCTGCTGAACGCATTGGACTACGCCTCACTGCCGGCACGAGTCATCCTCGGCGGAGACCCGCTCGTCGAGCCCGTCTACAACGAGGAGGGGCAGCAGGTCGGCGAGAAGCCCATCGAACTCGACAAGCAGGTGCTGGAGCGCATTTACCAGTTCACCGGCGACAACGTGAACCTGGGCGAATGGTCAAGCTCGAACCTGAACGTGTTCATCCCGGTCATCGAGAAGGCCGTGGAACATATCGCCGCCGAAACACGCACCCCCGGCCATTACCTGCTGACGAACGCGGAGGTTCCGGCCACCGGATACGAGGTCGCCGAAGCCGGCCTCGTATCCAAGACCATCGAACGCATCAGCTTCCTGAAATCCCCCATCCGCGACATCTGCAGCATCGCCATGCGCTACGAGAACGACGCGAATGAGGCGGACATCATCGCCGACTCAAAGGTGCAGTTCGCGACCCCGCAGTATCGCAGCGAGACGCTGATGGCGGACGCGATGCTCAAGTACAAGCAGCTCGGCTTCCCGATCCAATGGGTCGCGGAGCAGATGGGGCAAAGCTCGGACGAGGTGCAGCGCATCATGCGCATGCGCGCCGACGAGATGGCCGACCCCGACCCCGAACTCGAATCATTGAACCGTGCCCTGCAGATCGGAGGCGCTGATGGCGGTCGAATCGCAGGTGCTGGCCTACAGTCAGAAACGGCTGGCGACGTTGGAGCTGGCGGCGGACAGGGCCGCGCGCAGAACATGGAACAGGGTCGACGCCAATAACATCCAGGCGTCGTGGAAGTCGATAAGCCGCGACTTCCTCACCCTGTTCTCCACCATCCAAACCAAGTCGGCGGAGACGGCCATCGACGCGAGCGGCATGATGCTCGCCGAACAGGGCGTGTACGTCACTCCCCATGCTTTGGCCAACCCGAACGCATTCGCGGGCTGGGCTCCGTCCGGCCTCGACATCGCATCCTACTTCCAATCCCCCGTGTTCGCCGCCCTGCACGCGATACGCACCGGCAGCTCGCCGTTGGAGGCATTGGAATATGGGCGCAACCTGCTGGTCATGCTCACCTCTCTGGCGGTCATGGACACCGCCCGCCAGGCGGAATCACTGGACATCACCAGCCGCCCCAAGGTCGGCTACATCCGCGTCGAGTCCGCCACCTGCTGCGACCGATGCATGCTGCTGGCCGGCAAATGGTTCCGCTTCAACGAGGGGTTCCTGCGCCACCCCCACTGCCACGGCCGCCACGTGCCCTGCAGCCATGGCATGGCCAAACAACAGGGGTGGATCAGCGACCCCATGGAGGGTTTCAAAAGCCTCTCCCGTGAGGAGCAGGACAAGCGTTTCGGCGCGAACTACGCGCAGGCCATCCGCGACGGCGCCGACATCTACCAGGTCGTCAACTCGAAACGCGGCATGCAAAGGGTGGGAAAAGGCTATACGGCGCTGACCACCAGCGAGGGCACCACCCGATACGGGTGGGCCAACATGCAATACGCTCAGCAGTCCGGCCGGAAAATGAAACGCCGCCTGTCCATCGACGGCATCTACTCGCTGACCGGAGGCGACCGGGAGAAGACCATCGCCGCGTTGAAGGCCAACGGCTACTACGTGGACAACGACTGGCGCGGCAAGGTGCCCGAGATCCGCAAAAGCATGTGGCTGCACGACAACACGTACCGGCAGGGGCGCGTCGAACTGTTGACCGCCGCCGAGAAGCGCGTGCAGACCGCGAAGCTCCGCTACGAGGCCGTATTGGAGGGCCGCAACCCCAACGATGGCCGCATGCCCCTCACCCCCGAGATCGCGGCCCAGTGCGAACGCGAATACCGCCGATGGGTCACCTCCGGCGGCCAGATTTTCCAGCAATGATCCAGCGAATCGAAAGGAAGAACATGGATCCCGCAAACCAGAACCAGCAGACAGGCGACAACGAGTCCAAGAAGCCGGAGAACACCGGCGGCGAGGATTGGCAGTCGAAGTTCGAAGGACAGCGGAAAGTCAACCGCGACCTCGAAAAGAAACTGAACGAAGCCTACGCCAAGGCCGACAAGGTCGACGAACTCGAAAAACAGATCGCCGCCCTGCAGGGCAAGGAAGCCGAATACGAGGCCGCCCGGAAGGAACAGGCCGTCAAGGACGAGGCCCTTGCCGCCGCCAACCAGCGCATCCTCAAGGCCGAAGTCCGCGCCGCAGCCAGCGGCAAGCTCACCGACCCGGCCGACGCCCTGCGCTACCTCGACCTGTCCAAATTCACCGTCACGGATGACGGAAGCGTGGACAGCCAGGCCATCGCCAATTCGATCGGCGAACTGCTGGAACAGAAACCTTATCTCGGGAAAGCCGAGCAAGCACCCTCGGGTGCGAACATCACGCCGCCCAGCGGAACACGGGACGGCGACCGCCATCAGGGTCAGCTCACCCGAGACGACCTGAAAACCATGAGCCCCGCAGAAATCGTCAAAGCCCAACAGGACGGGCGACTGAAGGACCTGCTCGGAGCCAACTAACGGAAGGAGGCCTTAAATGGCCATCACCAATTTCATTCCCGAACTCTGGAGCGCCAACATCCTGCTGGAACTCCAGAAGAACCTCGTCTACGGTTCCGCCGTGAACCGCGACTACGAGGGCGACATCGCCAACTACGGCGACACCGTGCACATCACCGGCATCGCGCACATCAGCATCGGCGACTACACGGCCCACACCGACATCACCATCGAACCGGCCACCGACAAGGACGCCGGCGAACTCGTCATCAACCAGAGCAAGTACTTCGCGTTCGAAATCGACGACGTGGAGAAGCGCCAGGCCATGAACAACCTGACCGCCGCATACTCCCAGGACGCCGCCTACAAGCTACGCGACCTGACCGACCAGTACCTGGCCGGCCTGATGGCAGCAGGCGCGAAGAGCAAGCTCGACCCGATTTCCGGAGCCACCGCCACCAAGGCGTACGACACCATCGTGGATCTGGCCACCGCATTGGACAAGCAGAACGTGCCAGACGCGGGCCGTTGGGTCATCGTCAACCCGGACTTCTATGGCCTGCTGCGCAAGGACAGCCGTTTCGTCGCTGGCGCCGAGTCCGCTCATTCCACGCTGCTCAACGGCGTGGTCGGCGAGGCCGCGGGCATGACCATCCTCAAGTCCAACAACGCTCCCGCAGCCAAGGGCGGCTCTGCCTCGGCTCAGACCGATGAGGGCAACGTCATCATCGCCGGCACCAACGCGGCCACCACGTTCGCGGAGCAGATCGCCAAGGTCGAGGCCACCCGCAAGGAGAAGGGCTTCGACGACATCGTCAAGGGCCTGCACCTGTACGGCGCGAAGGTCGTGCGCCCCGAAGCGCTGGCCACCGTACACTTCAAGGTGGGCAAGTGATGGCCGGCAGCTACGAGGCCATGCCCTACGTGGGCGAAGTCGAATAACCGCATAGGGGTGCCTCATGGACACGCTGGCAACGATCAAGGACCTTGATTCATACGGCATCGAATACGCGGACGAAAAGCTCGCGGACAAGCTGCTCGAATCGGTTTCCGCAGCGGTACGCGACGCCGCAGGCTGCCCCATCACACGTGGCGACTACACGGTGACCATCCCCGGCGAGACCTCACGCAGGCTCGATTTGCCCATGCGCCCCGTGATTTCCGTGAGCCGCGTGCTCGTGGACGGCGAGGAGACCGGGGATTGGAAGCTGCTCGGCAACGCCCTGTACAGGGAAAGCCTGTGGAGCCTGCCGAACATGGTCCCCTGTTCCGTCACCGTCACCATGCTCGCCGGTTATGACCCAGTTCCCCCGGACATCGTGCGCCTCGTGTGCAGCATGGTCGCAGCCGGACTCGTCCAGCAGTCGAACGGCGGCCCCGGCGCTCACCGCGACGAATCGTACGCGCGAATCGACGACGTGCAGATCGGCTACCGTCAGGGCGACTCCGAGATCATCGACGCACTCGAACTGCCGGAGGGCACGAAACGAGCCCTCCGCAACAGGTTCGGCATGCGCGGCATCGCCATAGGGGTGTTCCGATGAACGTGCAGCACATCCTCAACCGAGGCCGACAGCTCGCCGAATCGTTGATGACCGACCAATGCCGTGTCACTCACATGGGCAAGCCGGTCACCGACCCTGAAACGGGACTGGTGGCACCGGACGTGAACACCGTGTATGAGGGCAAGTGCAAGGTGCAGACCTCCGGCGGCTTGGCCGCCGAGAACACGGAGGGCGGCATCGTCGAAGCGTTGGGTGCCGTCACCCCCGTGTGGAGCATGTACGTGCACTTCCCCTACGGCACCACGGGATTGTTGCCGGGTGACGTGTGTGAGCTGACCGAAGCCGCCGACCCGAACCTCAAGGGGCGGAAGCTCAGGTTGTTGAACATGCAGTCCGAGAAGTCGCATGCGACCGCATGCCGGTGGAACGTGAAGGAGGTGGGCAACAGCAATGAGTGACGTGACCATCGACGCTTCGGAGCTGACCTCTTTCGGCCGCCGGATCGCCGCCGCGCATGCCAAGGCCTCAATCGCCGTCGCGAAGGCGGTGAAGAAGGGCGCGCAGAACGTCAAGGAGTCCATTCAGGAGGACGTTGCCGGTTCCGGCAACGCCGGCATCCGCAAGGTGCAGGTCGCCTACGAGATGGGCAGTACCGGCACCACTGTGTACGCGGACGTGAGCCCGCGTGACGGCGGAGCTTCCGATCTGGCCAACATCGCGTTCTTCGGCACCGCGAAAGGCGGCGGAACCCATGACTTCTACGAACATGCGGAGACGGAGCTGCCCACGCTCGCCGAATACGTGGGCGACGCCGCCGACGACATGCTGATAGGAGCCATCGGATTATGAGCGTCATGGACCTGACCAATGCGGTTCTCGACCTGCTGCCCTCCATGCCGTCCGGCGTGAAGGTCTACCGGCAGGAGGAGCCGCTGGAGTCGGAGATGCCGCCGTGGATCATCGCGCGCGTCTCCACCGACCGTCATGTGGCGGCGGAGACGATGCGGTTCACCGCCCACTCCGCCCTGTTGGAGGTTCGCGCCGTCAGCACCACCGTCGACAGCGTGAACATCTGGTGTGACGACATGCTGATTCCCGCGTTGGCGAACCGCTCCCCCACCCGGCCGTCTGGCTACACGGTCGGCCAGCTCACCCTGTACGAGGATTCCGGCGCGTACGCGGCCGGTCTGACCGCCGACGACACCGCGCGCCGCTACCAGGTGCGCGTCCTCCGGTTCCGCTTCACGTGGAGCCGACCATAGTCAACCAATCATTTACCAAAAGTCTTCAACGCCATCCCACACGGGGTGGCCTTTTGCTTCAAGGAGCACATTATGACCCTGAAACTGGGTACAGAGATTCCTGGCACCAGCGCCGATGGCAACATCACCACACTATGGGTGCCGACGATCAAGGACATCAAGGCCCCCACCATGGCCGAGCTAGAAGCCGGCACCGACATCTCGAACTACGTCATGCTCGGCGGATGGAGCTTCGACCCGTCGCAGGACGCCGTGTCCGACCAGCGCGAGAACGCCGTGCAGAACTTCGGGGCCCCCGGCCGCAAGAGCGCCGGCGACATCAGCATCGAGGTCATCGACAACACGAACACGGAGCACCAGGAACAGAACGAGGCCGTCACCCTCATGCACGAGGGTGCCTCAGGTTATATCGTGCGCCGTCGCGGCATAGCCACTGACACACCCCTCGCCGTAGGGCAGAAGCTCACCGTCGTGAGCGTCATCTGCGGTGAGAAGCAGGTCATCAACCCGGACGCGAGCACCATGATCCGCTCGAAGATTCCGCTGTTCGCGAAGGCCCCCGGCTGGGAGTCCGAGACCGCAGAGATCTCGAACCCAAAAGGCTGACGCCTCCGACCGTGACCGCCGCAGCCCGTGAGGGAGGCCGGACGGTCACGGTGAAAGAGGCCATCGCCGGCGGCTGACAATTCTTCCGTGCGGGGATTCTAAACCTTTCTGGCCCCGCACGGGCATTCTCTCTTCTCTCTCAGAAAGGTTTTCAGACTTTCAGAAAGGGATAATCATGGCTTTGGAAGTGAAGCGCAAGCGCGTGGACGTCGACCTCATATTGGATCAGGAGAAGGCCGAAAAGGTCGCCGCATTGGGAGCCGACCTGGAGCGCGCCATGGCGCAGCATGTGACCGAGGGCGGCAACGCCGCCGCCAAACGCATCGCCGAACAAATCGACAAGCTGCTAGGCGAGGTGAAGGACGACACCGTCCGCATCACCCTGGAGGCGCTGCCGCTCTCCCAGTGGCGTCAGGTACTCGAAGCGAACACCGTCACCGAGAACGGCGTACCGAAGCAGCGCATCGAGGACATCTGCGCCGACGCCGTCAGACTCATGGTCAGGAAGACCGTGCCGGAAACCCCTGTGGATGATCTGGCGAACGTCATGACCGAACTGTCCGACGGCCAGATCAGCCCCATCTGGTATGCGATCCGTGACCTGAATGCGAAGCTCATCGACCCAAAAGACGCACTCGAATCAGCCTCGCGGATAATCCGCAGACAGTAAGGGAACTGCGAATCTGCCAGAAGCTCGGCATCAGCTACAAACGCTGGCTCGGCTGGGAACCATCGTATCGGGTGGAACGAGACGAACATCGGCGCATCACCGGCTACACGCCGGAAACCGAATGGGATGCGACCGAACGCGAATGGATGCTCGCGCTCGACGAATACGAACACTCATTATGCCCCCAATGCGGCATGCCCATAAGCGTCTGCCACGACGAGCAGACACCCTTCCATTTCACGGCCGACGTCGGCATATGCCAGATATCGCTCATGCAATCCCTCAAGCTCGACGAGTGGAAGAAAGACCATGCGGACGAGAACGAGCTGAAGCAGTCCGCATTGACGGTGGGAATCAAACCAAGATAAATCTCAGGAGGCCGCTATGGCTGGCGGATTGAACCGCAACATCACAGTCCGCCTGCTCGCGGACACTTCGAACTTCACGGCCGGCATGGCCAAAGTCAGCGGCGAAAGCCAGAAGGCTGCGACCACCATGGAAGCCGCCGGAGGTAAGACCAAGCTCATCACCACCGGTGTGGCCGCAGCCGGTGTGGCCGCCACCGCGCTGGGCGTGGCCGCAATCAAGATGGCGGCGGACTTCGACGCATCGATGAGCACCGTGCAGGCCAACACCGGTGCCTCCGCCGACGAGATGGCCCAACTGCGTCAGGCCGCCATCGACGCCGGCGCCGACACCATATACTCGGCCACCGAATCCGCCGACGCCATCAACGAACTCGGCAAAGCCGGCCTGTCGACCTCCGATATTCTCTCCGGCGGTTTGAGCGGCGCATTGAACCTCGCAGCGTCCGACGGCATGGAAGTCGGCCAAGCCGCCGAATACATGAGCTCGGCCATGGCGCAATTCAATTTGACCGGCGCCGACGCCACGCATATCGCCGACCTGCTCGCCGCAGGAGCCGGAGAAGCCCTCGGCAACGTAAGCGATTTCGGCGAGGCGTTGAACAACGTGGGCTCCACCGCCAACAAGTTCGGCCTGAGCATCGACACCACCGTCGGCACATTGGCCGCATTCGCGCACCAAGGCATCATCGGAGCCGAAGCCGGCACCCAACTGCGCTCCGTGCTGCTCGCCCTGACCAACCAGACCGAAAAACAGCGGAAGGCCACCGAGGAATACGGGATAACCCTGTACGACGCGCAAGGCAACTTCGTCGGCATGAGCAGTCTCGCCGGACAGCTCAAGGAGAAGCTCGGCGGACTCACCCAGGAACAGCGCAACAGCGCCATGGCGACCATGTTCGGCAGTTACGCCATCCAAGGAGCGAACGTGCTCTACGCGGAGGGCGCGAGCGGCATCGACGAATGGACCAAGAAGGTCAGCCAATCCGGCTACGCCGCGGACCTCGCCGCCAAGAAGAACGACAACCTGAAAGGCGATCTGGAGAATCTGAGCGGCTCTTTCGAATCCCTCATGATCTCTTTGGGCGAGGGAGGTCAGGGACCATTGCGCTCCCTCGTGCAGACACTCGACACCCTTGTTGACGGTTTCGCGTCATTGCCTGCGCCCGTACAGCAGTCCATAGTGCTGATGGCGGCTCTGGTTGGAGGCAGTGTCGCAGTCCACAAAGCGATGGGGCCGCTGAACTCTAGCAGCAGCCAGCTTGCGCAAACCCTCGGATTGATTGCCGACCCAGGGCAAAGGCTCATAGGCCTCGGCTCCGGAATCGCGTCAGCGTTCCAGACATGGGGCGCAACTTTCGGCAGTGCAGAATCTCAGATAAACACGTTTGGCACCACTATCAGTCGTTCTCAAGGCGTTATGGCCGGTTTCAAAAGCATCGGCAGCGGACTGTTCGCCGCCTTGGGCGGCCCATGGGGCATCGCCTTGACGGTCGCGGGCGCGCTGCTTGTGGGGTTCGCCCAATCCGCACAGGACGCTAAAGCCAACATCAAAGAATTCTCCAGCGCAATCAACCAGTCCGGGAACGCTGTCGAAACACTCATCAAGAAAATCGCCAGCGGCGAGGACAAAACATGGGACTTCGGAGACAAGTTCGCCACCGGCTTAGGCTCTCTTGGAGAAGCACTCGACAAAGCCGGCATCGAATACAGCACGTTCGCAAAGGCCGTCAACGGATCCAAGGAAGCGCAAAAACTGTTCAACGAACAGATGAAAAACGCCGAAAACAACATGTCCATCATGCAGACAGACAGTATCCGAGACAGTTACAATAAGCTCTCCGATCAGGTCAGCAAAGCCAAGGAACAGGTCAGCAAAACCAACACGGAAGTCGCCAAAGCGAAGGACAGCGGAGACACGGCCGCCGAAGGCACCAACAACTACGCCGACAGCGCAGACAACGCCACCACAAGCGCCGAAGACCTCTCCGACGCCATTGACGATCTGGTGAAAGGCTTCCTCAGCCTGCCGGGAGTGCAGTTGTCCGCGGATCAGGCCGTCACCCAATTCAATCAGGGCATACTCGATCTTAACGAGAGCATCGCGAAGAACGGCCGAGTGCTCGATGACAACGGCAACGCTCTGGCGGGCTATGAGTCTCAGGCGTATGACAGCCAGTCCGCTCTGCAGGGCCTTGCGTCCACCGCGCAGAGCACGGCGCAGAAGATCATCGAGGAGGGTCAGGCCCACGGCGATGCCGCTGCTGCTACCCAGCAGGCGGGCGATATCCTCGAACGGGCACGTCAGGCGTACATCGACAACGCGACCGCAGCTGGCATGAGCGCCGACGCGGCCGCTGCCCAGGCCGACCGATACGGGTTGGCCCGCAGTGAGGCCGACAACCTGCGTCAGAGCATCGAGGATATGAACAGCACTGCCGCTAACCCTGTTGACGTAAAGATTACGATTACGGACGAGGCCAGCGACGTGCTGGACAAGGTGAAGGTGAAGGCCGAGAAAATCGATGACAAGACCGTGCGCATCAGCGGCGACAACACCGACCTGATGCAGAAGATCGCAGACGCCACCGGAGCCACCATCGACCCGAAAACCGGCAAACTCGATCTGGACAAGACCCAGTTCGATTATGCGATGGCCATCGCCGCAGGTGCCACCATCGACCCGAAAACCGGGTTGCTGCAGGGGGACAACAGCGACATGCTGGCCAAGGTGGCCGAAGCGAACGGCTGGACCATCGACTCGAAAACCGGCTATATCTATGCAAACGACGATCAGGCCATCGGAGTGCTCCAAGGCCTGAACAACATGCAGATCGCGGACAAATGGTTCACCATCCATGGCAAATACGAGGATTCCTCAGGCGGCACGTATTCCAGCAGCGGTTATCGCCCGAAGGGCGCGATGGGCAACATACCAACCGGCAAGACCGGTGGCCTGTTCACCGGCTACGGGGTTTCGATGCGCGGCTACGCCACTGGCGGCCGTGTCATCGAGGGCCTGATGCCCGGCAAGGCCACCACCACGGGCGGCGACAACATCACGTTGGCGAACGCGCGCGTCAAGAGCGGCGAATTCGTGTCCAACGTGAAAAGCGTCGACTACTACGGCGCCGACCTGTACGCGGCGATGAACCGCAGGCAGGTTCCGCGTGAGAGGTTCTACAAGCCGAACCCGATGGTGCTGAGCCAGCCGGTCACGAACAACCAGACCGTCAACCAGACCATCGCACCGGTGTTCGAGCAGAAAATCGTGCGCCAGGCCGATGACCTGTATGTGGCCGGGTCGATACTGCACCGCGACGCGGTGAAAACCGTCGGAAGGCTGAGCCGAATATGAGCGATCTGTGGACTATGTACCCGCACTTCGGGGAACTCTATGCGGGCGGCACGCTGATATGCCGTTTCGACCCTGACGACTCCCGTTCCCGTGGCCTTTACGTCACCTCGAACGGGGTCGAGGGTTGGGACACGATGCCGGACGCGAAGGTGGAGCTGACGGAACGAGGCCAAGGTGACGGCGCGCACGACGTGCCCGAATCCGACCTCATCTATTCGGCTCGCACCGTCACCGTGCACTACGAGGCCATCGGACTGTCGCGCGGCGAACTGCTCTCCATCATGCGCAAGATCAACCGGCTTGCCCACCGAAACGCCCGACTCCGATTCAGCGACGGAGGGGAGGACACCTACGTGGACGGCTATCTGGCACAGATGGGCCGCAGCTCCGCATGGCACCCCACGCTGGAAAACGACCTGACACTGCATTTCGTATGCCCGCGACCCGAACGCCTCAGCTGGACTCCGCACCGCTGCCAGTTGAAGCCCACATCAGACGGTCGCGGAGGCCTGTTCTACGGCGGTGCCAGGGCGGGGCTTGTATACCCGTTGACCTACGGCAGGCAGGCGACGGACTCCCGCAATGTCGGCACGCTGCTCAACAACGGCAGTTCGCGCGCCTACCCCGTGTTCACCGTCTACGGGGGGTTCGACAGCGGTGTCATCCTGCAATTCTCCGGCGGTTCCTCGATACGGTGGACGGGTTCTGTTGGCGGAACGCCTCTGGTGTTGGACTGCCGGCTGGGCACCGCGACGATGGGAGGCCGTGATGTGAGCCGTTATCTCATGTCGCGCGGCTTCCCGACCGTGCAGTCGGGTGGGAGCCTGTCGGTGTCGTTGCAGTCGGCCGGCACCGGCTACGTGGACTGCCTCGTCCGTGACACGTGGATGTGACTTCCCCATCTTTTCCCCCATTCGTTTTCCTTTCCCCTATTCGTATTTTTTTGGAGGTCTGATCATGGCTACCACCGCATTGGGCATCGCACCGGATTCGAGCGGCGCGGGCGTCACGCCATTGACGCACAGGCAGATAATCCGCGCCCACTGGGCCAACACCGGCATCGTGAGCGGGTTGGACGTTTCGGGTCGAGGCGACCTGACCTACAGCGTCGGGGCCGGCATGGCCGTATGCTCCCGCGGCGACGCGGACGGATACACGGAAGCGTACTGGGCCGGAGGCCAGACCCCCGCCGTGAGCGCCACCGGAAGCCAGCCGCGCATCGACTGCATCTGGATCAGGGCCAACGACCCCACCCAGGGCGATGCCGACAACCATGTGGTCATCGGCGTCACGCAGGGCAACGCCTCCGCCACTCCGTCCGTGCCGGGCGTGCCGGCAGGCGCTACCCGCATAGGCATCCGTCTCATGCCCGCTTCCGCCACTTCCACGTCGGGCAGCACCATGTACCAGTCGGCCACCTACGCGGTTCCCTCCGGCGCTTCGCTCGGCAGGCTCGCCATCGCCCGTTCGACCGCCGACTATCCGATTCCCGAGGACAGGGATCCGGCGGGCAAGATGGTCTACCACCAGTTGCTGCGCATCGACTTCGCGGTGCCGACGAAACGTCTGGTCACCGTCGAATGGAAGGCGTCGGCCACGGTGCCCTCCGGCAGCGGCGACGACGCGAACAAGCCCATGGGCAGTTATTTCATGCAGATTCGCCTGGACGCGAAGGTCATCAACGACACGCCCACCACGAACCCGACCGTGGTCGGCCCCTGCGACGAGATTATGGCGACCCGCTACAGCGCCCCGTACACGGTTTCCTATGACGCCGAGGTCAATGCCGGAGCCCATCAGGTCGCCGTCTGGGTGGCCGGCAACGCCGATGGGCTGACCTATCCGGTCACCATCCACGGCATCCACCAGCTGCGCGTCAGCGATTCCGGGGTGGCGGACTAGTGAGCTGGCGAGCCTACATCGCGGACACCATCACCGGCCAGCTCATCGCCCCCATCGACATCCCCTCGTTCGCGTGGAGCATATCGGTGTCCGATTCCACGCTTTCCACCACCAAGGACAAAGGCGCCGGCGAATACGACGCCAGCGGCCTGACGCTGCCGTGGACGAGCGTGCCCGGCAGCACTCCTGCGGAACGGGTGGCCATGCTCGCGCAGGACAAGCGTTCCATCGTCCTGTTCTGGAAAACCAGCCTCGACCCGCAGGACCTCGGCACGCCCATCCTCATGGGCTCCATCAGCCCCCGCACCGACTCGTGGCAGGACACCAGCTTCACGCTCAACAGCGTGATGGAGCTGCTGGACTCGCGCATCCTTGTACGAGAGAACACGTACGGCAGGGCGGCGAACAGCACGACCAGCGACGAGTTCACTCTGCACGGCTCGTGGCGGGGCATCGCCGCGCAGGTCGGCTACATGTGCACCGACATGAAGCCGGGAGGCCGACTGCCCATCGACTGGAACAACCGCGGCGAATCGGGAAACCATTCCATGGATTTCAAGGGCTTCGACGCGGGCAACCAGTCGTGCCGCCAGATACTCGAATCCATCGCGAACACCGAGAACGGCATCGACATGCAGTTCCGGCCGTATCTCGCGGGCAACACCGTGCGATTCTCTTTCCAGGCCGCGTCCGACGGCGACGTGCATCTGGGCCAGTCCACCGTGCATCGGCTCTACTGCCGTCGATACGGCGGCGATCTGGAGAACGTGACCATCGACCACATCGGTCCCGTGATGCGCGTCTATGCCGCAGGTGCCGGCAGCGACAAGGCTCAACTGGGCTATCTGGCCGAGGATCTGAGCCTGTGCCTGCAATCCGACCCATGGCCGTTGAGGGAGATGACCCTCTCCAACACGGACACGGACAAGGCCGAGCAGCTGGCCGCCTCAGCACGCGGGAACCTGAACGCGAACCGGCTGCCACTCATGCAGATCAAGGGCGAAGTCAACGTGAACGACCATGATTCGACCAGACTGCCCGTCAACCCTTTGGGCTCGTTCTGGCCCGGCGAACGCATGGAGATCGCGCTCGACGGCTTCCCCGGCATGAACGACGGCATCTACCAGACCCGTCTCATGCAAATGAGCGGAGACGAAACCGCACAAGTCAAGCTCACCTTCGACGTGATGACCGACCCCATCAGATAAGGAGCCGCACAGATCGGAAGAGCGTCGTGTAGGG
>ERZ810286.231-NODE-231-length-21116-cov-6.67627_pt1 | contig 21116 bp, 20 predicted proteins | sample MGYA00520485_ERZ810286 | MGnify/ENA primary metagenome ERZ810286 (study PRJEB31588, sample SAMN03399887) | human gut metagenome | study: EMG produced TPA metagenomics assembly of the PRJNA231909 data set (A prospective, longitudinal analysis of the...
CTGGAGTGACTGGAGTTCAGACGTGTGCTCTTCCGATCTGAATCCCAGGAAGACACGATGAAAGGGTTGAAAAGTGCAGAAGGATATATCCGCAGGCAGCTTGCAAAGAATATCAATCTGCGCAACACACCGGAAATTACTTTTATTTTGGACCAGTCCATTGAATACGGTGTCAATATGTCAAAACTGATTGACGAAGTAACACAGTATGACAATGAACATCATGTTGAGGAACCTGTACAGGATTCAGAGGACTAAGTATGAATGTTTTAGAAGAATTAAAAGGTGCAGAAACGGTAGGTATTACCGGACATATCAGACCGGACGGGGACTGTATCGGTTCCTGCATGGGATTGTATTCCTATTTAAAGGATAATTGTCCGCAGCTGGATGTAACAGTTTATCTGGAAACACCGGGCAGTGAATTTCATTATATCCGTGATATTGATAAAATTCAGACAATCCCGGATATCAAAAAAGAATATGATGTCTTTTTTGTACTCGATTGCAGCAGCTTAGACAGAATTGAGCCATTCCATAGCTGCTTTGAAAATGCAAAAAAGACTGTCTGCATTGATCATCATATCAGCAACGGAAGCTTTGCTGATGTCAATGTAGTAGACGCGCAGGCCAGCTCTGCCTGTGAAGTGCTTTACCGTACACTGGAAGATGATAAAATCAGTAAAGACACAGCAGCCTGCATTTACACAGGTATTGTGCATGATACGGGCGTGTTTAAGTACAGCTCGACGTCGGCACAGACGATGCTGATTGCCGGAAAGATGATGGAAAAAGGAATTGATTACTCAGATATTATCGATAACAGCTTTTATACAAAGACATATATCCAGAATCAGATTCTTGGCAGGGCATTATTAGAGAGTGTTTTATTCTATGACGGCAAATGTATTTTCTCACTGGTTACACAGGATGAAATGAATTTCTATGGTGTTACCGGCAGGGAGCTGGGCGGCATTGTGGAACAGCTGCGTCTGACGGAGGGCGTGGAAGTTGCCATTTTCCTGTATCAGACCGGTGAGGAAGAATATAAAGTCAGCTTACGTTCCAAGAAAGTCATTGACGTGAGCAAAATTGCAATGCACTATGGCGGCGGTGGACATATCCGTGCGGCGGGCTTTACGGCAAACGGTGCAGTGCATGACATTATTAACAATATCGGTGCCAGAATTGAGGAGCAGTACAATGCACTTTCCGGCGCAGAAAATGTTGAATAAAAACTGTGAAAACAGTATATGAGGAATGTTATGAATGGTATCATAAATGTATATAAAGAAAAAGGATATACTTCGCATGATGTCGTTGCAAAACTCAGAGGAATTCTCCATATGAAAAAAATCGGACATACAGGTACGCTTGACCCGGAAGCGGAAGGCGTGCTGCCGGTATGTCTGGGCAAAGCAACAGGGCTTTGCAGCATGATTACAGACTGGGGAAAAACGTATGAAGCAGTGATGCTTTTGGGAACAACGACAGATACACAGGATACCACCGGTACCGTAACGGCAGAAAATGAAGTCCATGTCACCGAATTAGAGGTGATAGAGGCGTGCAGCAGCTTTGTAGGCGAATATTACCAGACACCGCCGATGTATTCGGCTTTAAAATATAAAGGCCATAAGCTGTATGAACTTGCAAGACAGGGCATTGAGATTGAACGTGCAGCCAGAAAAATTACAATTCATGCACTGCATATCAATGAAATGAATCTGGCAGACGACGAAAAAACCGTTACTTTTACCGTGGAGTGTTCCAAAGGAACTTATATCCGTACTTTATGTGAAGATATCGGAAAAAAACTGGGCTGTGGTGCCTGTATGAAAAAACTGGTGCGGACAAGAGTCGGCTGCTTTGGGCTGGATGACAGTCTTACCCTGGAACAGATTGAAGAAATGACACACAATCAGACGGTGGAAGAACATATCGTTCCGATTGATGAGATGTTTCCGGATTACAGGAAGCTCACCGTCTTAGAGGAGTACGAAAAACTGCTCTATAATGGCAATGCTTTTCCTGCGGCGGCAGTGTCCATGCAGGAAGCGGATCTGATGGAGCAGGAGTGTTTCAGAATTTATGACAGCCATGCGGCATTTATCGGGATATTCCGATGGAGTGCGTGTGTATTTAAACCGGTGAAAATGTTTTATTCGCATGAACAGCCGGGGAAATAGCATTTCGCAGCAAGATGCTCAGAAATGGAGATTAATATGAAAGGGGTGTGAACGTTTTGCAGTATATTCAGGGAATCCGTGATTTTAGTCTGGACAGGCCCTCTGCTGTTACGCTGGGAAAGTTTGACGGCGTTCACATGGGACATCAGAAACTGATAGAGATGATTCAGGAAAAAGCAAAACAGGAAAATCTTTTATCGGTTGTTTTTACATTTGATAAAATTCCACTCCGGCTCTGCCCGCAGAAAAACCAGCATTTTATTACAACCAATACAGAACGGCGGATGTTTCTGGAAAAACAGGGTGTCGATGTGGAAATTGAATATCCGTTCACAGAAGATTTTATGAATATGGAACCGGAAGCGTTTATTGAGGAAATTCTGATTGGCAGACTGCATGCAAAGTATGTGGTGGTCGGTACGGATTATCACTTTGGCAAAGGCAGAATGGGCAATGCGCAGATGCTTTTGGAACGCGGACCGGAATATGGGTTTGAAACCACGATTGTCGAAAAAGAGCGGTATCAGGAGCGGGAAATCAGTAGTACATATGTCCGTGAAGAGCTGCGCCTCGGACACATGGAAACTGTCAATGTGCTGCTTGGCAGACCCTACAGCATCTATGGTATTGTATCAAAGGGAAAGCAGCTGGGCCGTCAGTTAAATCTTCCGACGTTAAATATTTATCCGCCGGACAGTAAGCTGCTTCCGCCAAACGGTGTGTATGCATCCATTACACGGCTGGACGGTAAAGAATATTTTGGCGTGACCAATTTAGGCGTCCGTCCGACACTTGATGACAGTCCGCTTTTAAGCGTGGAAACCAATCTGTTTGATTATAATGATGACGCCTACGGACATTATATAGAAGTACAGCTTATGCACTTTTTACGGCAGGAAATGAAATTTGATTCCATCGAAACTTTAAAAAAACAGATGGAAAGTGATGCTTCGTTTGCAAGAGAAATGTTTTTACTTAAAAATTAATGAAAATTAGTATACAAAATCACATGAAAAGCTTGCATAGCAGATGAATTTATGTTATATTTTTAAAGTATGTTAGCCGTTATTCAGATTCAGGACACTCCGACCTGATTCTTAGTAGCAGGCGATTATTAAAAGGAGGAATATCAATCATGATATCTAAGGAAAAGAAAGCAGAAATTATTGCAGCATACGGAAGAAAGCCTGGCGATACAGGTTCACCGGAAGTTCAGATCGCAATCTTAACAGAAAGAATTGCAGAACTTACAGAACATTTAAAGGTTAACCAGAAAGACCATCATTCAAGAAGAGGACTTCTTAAAATGGTTGGTAAGAGAAGAGCTTTACTTGAGTATTTAAAGAAGAACGATATCGAAGGTTACAGAAACCTCATCGCTCGTCTTGGAATCAGAAAGTAATTTTAAGAAGGGCGGAGATTTCTCCGCCCTTTTGTATTGTGCGGAGCATCATGGAATAACCGCAGACCGTAAAACAAAGATAACAGAAGTTTCTACCGAGACTGCTGAAAAATGTACCGTAGGTTGTGAAATGCAATGAGAAAATGGTGGGTTTTTCAGTTGTTTCGGGCTTCTGTTTCTGATAAAAAAAGAGCCGGGCAGAAAAATCAAAAATCCGGCAGAATGGAGAATTTATGTTTAAACAGTTTACAATGGAGCTGGCTGGCAGAACACTGCGTGTTGATATCGGCAGAGTCTGCGCACAGGCAAACGGTGCAGCGTTAATGCACTATGGCGATACAGTTGTGCTTTCTACAGCAACTGCATCAAAAGAGCCAAGAGAAGGAATTGATTTCTTCCCGTTAAGTGTAGAATATGAAGAAAAGATGTATGCAGTCGGTAAGATTCCGGGTGGTTTCAACAAGAGAGAAGGAAAGGCATCTGAAAATGCCATCCTGACTTCCCGTGTAATCGACAGACCGATGCGTCCGCTGTTCCCAAAGGATTACAGAAATGATGTTACATTAAACAACATGGTGATGTCTGTTGATACAGAGTGCAGACCGGAACTGCTTGCAATGCTCGGTTCTGCGATTGCAACCTGCATTTCCGATATTCCGTTTGACGGTCCTTGTGCAACCACACAGATCGGACTGATTGACGGTGAATTTGTAGTCAATCCTTCACAGACACAGTGGCAGGAAGGTGATTTACAGCTGACAGTTGCTTCTACAAGACAGAAAGTTATCATGATTGAAGCCGGTGCCAATGAGATTCCGGAAGCAAAGATGATTGAGGCAATTTACATGGCACATGACATCAACCAGACAATCATTGAATTTATCGATAAGATTGTGGCAGAAGTCGGCAAGGAAAAGCATACATATGTAAGCTGTGCCGTTCCGGCTGAAATGTTTGAAGCTATGAAGCAGATTGTAACACCACAGGAAATGGAAGAAGCAGTCTTTACAGATGACAAGCAGACCAGAGAAAAGAACATTGATGCAGTAACAGAAAAGATGAAAGAAGCTTTTGCAGACAATGAAGAATGGCTTGCCGTACTGGGTGAAGCAGTTTACCAGTATCAGAAAAAGACAGTTCGTAAGATGATTTTAAAAGACCATAAAAGACCGGATGGACGTGCTATTAACCAGATTCGTCCGCTGGCAGCAGAAGTGGATATTATTCCGAGAGTGCATGGTTCTGCGATGTTTACAAGAGGACAGACACAGATTTGTGACATTGTAACGCTTGCACCGCTTTCAGAAGCACAGAAAGTAGACGGATTAGATGATAACGTTACGGAAAAAAGATATATCCACCAGTACAATTTCCCGTCATACTCAGTAGGTGAAACAAAGCCGTCAAGAGGTCCGGGACGTCGTGAAATCGGTCATGGTGCATTAGCAGAAAGAGCATTGATTCCGGTTCTTCCTACACCGGAAGAATTCCCGTATGCAATCCGTGCCGTATCCGAAACATTTGAATCCAACGGATCAACATCCATGGCTTCAACCTGTGCTTCCTGCATGTCTTTAATGGCAGCAGGTGTACCGATTAAGAAGATGGTAGCCGGTATTTCATGTGGTCTTGTAACAGGTGATACAGATGACGATTATATCGTATTAACAGATATTCAGGGACTTGAAGATTTCTTCGGTGATATGGACTTTAAGGTAACCGGTACAACAGAAGGTATCACAGCCATTCAGATGGATATTAAGATTCACGGTCTGACAAGACCAATCGTAGAAGAAGCCATCGCAAGAACTAGAGAAGCAAGACTGTTCATTATGGATACCTGTATGAAGCCTGCAATCGCAGAGCCTAGAAAGACAGTTGGTGAATATGCACCGAAGATTATCCAGACAAAGATTGATCCGGCTAAGATCGGTGAAGTTGTCGGACAGCGTGGTAAGGTTATCAATGCAATTATTGATGAATGTGGTGTTAAGATTGATATTACAGATGATGGATTTGTATCTGTATGCGGCGTAGAGCAGGCAGGCATGGATCAGGCAATGAAGTATATCAATACCATTGTACAGGATTTTGAAGAAGGCCAGATTTACGAAGGTAAGGTTGTAAGCATCAAAGAATTCGGTGCATTTGTTGAATTTGCACCGGGTAAGGAAGGCATGGTTCATATTTCAAAGATTGCAAAAGAAAGAATCGAACATGTAGAGGACGTACTGACATTAGGTGATAAGGTACGCTGCAAGTGCATGGGCAAAGATAAGATGGGCAGATTAAGCTTTTCTATTAAAGACGCTGAATAATAAAGAATAAATTTTACGGGCGGCGGGCATCAGATATGCTTCCGCCTGTAACAATAGAATGGAGGATTATCATGGTAGATAACAATTGCGCATATTGTGTAGAAGGCGATTTAGTAGCAAAATTCGGTATTAAGATTTGCGAACTTGAAACGTCAAAGGTCTATTTATTTAAGGAGCAGAGCCATCCGGGCAGATGTATCGTAGCACATAAGAAGCATGTCGGCGATATGAATGAACTGACAGCAGAAGAACGTGCAGCTTACTTCGAAGATGTTGCAAAGGTTGCAAGAGCAATTATGGCAGCTTTCCATCCGGACAAGGTAAATTATGGTGCTTACGGTGATACGGGTCATCATCTTCATTTTCATCTCTGCCCGAAGTACAAGGACGAATTTGAATGGGGCGGTGTATTCTTAATGAATCCGGATAAGAAGTACTTATCTGATGCCGAATATGCGGAAATGATTGAAAAGATTAAGAGCCATTTATAAAATGAAAAATGGACTGCCGCACTGGGATGAATGTAGGTTCTCTTAGTCCGGCAGTTTTTCTTTTACCTGAAAAAGTATTTATTATATCGGCAAAGTATGATAAGATAAATAATAATTGTGCGGGAAGAAGTACATGAAGATATGGAAAGAAAGGGTGACACCGTATGAGCAGGCAGGAAGAAGATACGAAAGCGGAAATTTCCCCAATGATGACAGAGCAGGGGCGCGAAGAACTATATTTATATTCACTACGGAAAATGGCGGAAGAAAGAGCAGACAGTGACAGAGCAGCCCTTACGGGACTTTACGGTCCGAAATCATTCTTTTTTAAGGCCAATGAATGTATGCAGCAGCATGAAAAACTACAGTATGCACTGATTCGTATGGATATATACCGCTTTAAAACGGTCAATGAATTCTGCGGCAGGCAGCAGGGTGATAAACTGCTTCAGTACATAGCAGACTGCATACGGGAATACGAATCGGATATGTCGGTTGTCGGTCATCTGCGTGCGGACATTTTTACAATCTGTCTTCCATTTAAGAATAAAAAGCAGTTATCGGATATTGCAGTTGCACTCCATGAAAAAATCTGTGCGTATCCGCTGTTTTGTAAGGCATTGCCTGCATTTGGCATCTGCATTTCAAAGAATCACATGGACATCAGCCTGATGTGTGACTATGCTGATATGGCACTGCAGAAAATTAAGGGAAAAGCCTATGCAATTTATGAGTTTTATGATGATAAAATGCGTAAAGAAATGATGCGCGAAAAACGTATTGAGAATAATGTTGCAATGGCGCTGCGGGACGAAGAATTTAAAGTCTATATACAGCCCAAAGTTGATATGCGCAGTGGAGAAATAATTGGCGGAGAAGCACTGATACGGTGGCATAGTGTCAAAGAAGGCATTATTTATCCTGATGAATTTATTCCAGTGCTGGAAAAGAGCGGCTATATCGTGGATGTTGATGCATATGTATGGGAGAAGGTATTCGCAGCCATTCATATCTGGAAGACCGGTGGAATTACGCCGGTGCCGATTTCTGTAAATGTATCCAGAAGCCATGTATATCAGAAGTCTTTTGCAGGAGTGCTGGAAAAACTGGCACAGCAGTATGATGTAGAGCCGTATTATGTACCCCTTGAAGTTACGGAAAGTATGTTTACGGAATACGTAGACAAATTGTATAAGAATATTACAAGGCTTCAGAGTGCAGGCTTCCGCTTTTCCATGGATGACTTTGGTGCAGGCTATTCCTCTTTAAATATGTTAAAGGATGAGCCGGTGGACGAAGTTAAGATTGACCGTTTCTTCTTGAAGGATATTAAAAAAGAAAAAAGCCAGATTGTAATCCGCAATGTCATTCACATGATACAGGAATTGCAGTTAGATATGATTGTAGAAGGTATTGAAACAAAAGAACAGGCAGAATTACTGATGAATTATGGCAGCTATAAGGCACAGGGCTATTACTATTATAAGCCGATGCCGATGACAGAATTCGAGCAGCTGCTGATAAAACAGCAAAAAGGCTTGTAATCAGTACATAAAATGTGGTAAAATGTCTGTCGGTGTTTTTTAATGAAAATAAAGATTGAGTTGAATAAAGGAGAATGAGAAATGTCAGGACATTCAAAGTTTGCAAATATTGCACATAAAAAAGCTGCAAATGATGCAGCAAAGGGAAAGATTTTTACCCGTCTTGGTAAGGAAATTATGGTTGCTGTAAAAGAGGGCGGTCCGGAAGTTAACAACAACAGTAAGTTAAGACAGGTTGTGACAAAGGCAAAGGCAGCAAACATGCCGAATGATACAATTGAAAGAGCAATCAAAAAAGCTGCCAGTACAGATATGAGCAGTTTTGAATCTGTTACATACGAAGGTTATGGTCCGAATGGGACGGCTATTATTGTTGAAGCCCTTACAGATAACAGAAACAGAGCAGCTTCTAACATCCGTAACGCATTTACAAAGGGCGGCGGAAATGTCGGAACACCGGGCTGTGTATCCTTTATGTTTGACAATAAGGGACAGATTATCATTGGAAAAGAAGACTGTGATAAAGATGCCGATGAATTGATGATGCTTGCTCTGGATGCAGGCGCGGATGACTTCAATGAAGAAGAAGACTGTTTTGAAGTTACAACAGCACCGGAAGATTTTGATGCAGTCAGTGAAGCTTTGACAAATGAAGGCATTACATTTGCTTCTGCTGAAGTAACAATGATTCCGCAGACAGTTGTTGAACTGACAACAGAGGATGACATCAAGAAGATGAGAAGAATTTTAAATCTTTTAGATGAAGAAGATGATGTACAGAATGTATATCACAACTGGGATGAACCGGAAGAAGACGAAGAGTAAGATAAAAATTACAATAACTGTAATGTAGTTCTTTCGGATATTGCACGGACCGCCAAAATCAAAAGTGCGGTTCGTGCATTTTTTGTGGAATTTTAATAAAATACTTCCCTTTTGTAAAATAAGATGATAAAATAAAAGATAAGAACGCTGGGGGATTGTGAACAATATAATAATAATACGGAAGAACTGCATTATGCAGCAGGGTGGAGAATGTTATGCGGTTAGCAGAATTGCCGGTTGGCACAGGTATTTTATTTGATGTGAGTATCCAGAAGCAGGAGCTGGAATTTCCGTCAGAGGTAGTTGAAGTTCATGATAATTTTATTTTAACAAAACCGGTTATGTCGAAAGGAAAAGTTGTCGGATTGGGCGGAGAAGGTGTTTCCGTAAGCCTGACCTATTCCAGAAATGACAAGGCACCGATTGTATGGAAGGGTGTCGGATGTTCGGTTGTAAAAACCAAAGGCAGGGTTTTGTATAAAGTAATCGCCAGTGGTGCGGGATTTGAAGTGAACCGGAGAGAGGCATTCAGACTGTTTGTTGGTCTGGAAGGTATTGCACGTGTTGGAACCAACCGGAGGGCAATGGATGTTATTTTAAAAGATTTAAGTGATACAGGCTTTGCATTTGTGGTTGATCATGAGATTGAAGATGCAACCGGTTTATCGGTGCGTCTGGTATTTAAGGATTTTGACAGAAATTATGATCTGACAGGATTTATTGTCCGGCTGGTAAAAGTGGAAGAAGAAAAATATGTGTACGGATGCCGCATGACAATGCGCAATCAGCTGATTAATCATTATATCAGCATGAAACAGCGTCAGATGCTTGCAAATCACAGTGGAGCCAATATACGGAATCGTGACAATTACGGACTGCTTAATGCATTGAAAGAAAAAGAAGAACCAGTAGTAAATGAAAGTGATTTGGACAGAAAGTATATTAGCGACGTGGACAAATCAGAGAGACGTAAGATATTTGACGGCAGAAATCCGGGAAAGATAATCTGATGGATTTGTAACCGTGGATTTTACGCCCCATAAAAGACAGACAATATGGAGGGACCGATATGAGGAGTAAAGAAGACACAGACAATAGCAGAAGAGTATTTCAGTCAGCTTCAACATCGGGGCGGTATAAATATGACATGATGCCAAGATGTCCGGACTGTGGTATTCATATGAAATATATTTACGGAGAAATGTTTGAGTGTCCGGTCTGCCACAGACAGGAGCAGACACAATTTGGTAAGGTGCGTTCTTATCTGGAAGAACATGGTCCGCAGCCGGCAATGGTTATTTCAAACGAAACAGGTGTGCCGGTCAATGTTATTGATAATTTTTTACGTCAGGGACGGATTGAAATACCGGATGGTTCGCCGGTGTATATCAAGTGCCAGTCCTGTGGCGCAGATATCCGTTACGGAAGATACTGTCCGGACTGCATGGTAAGAATGACAAAAGAACTTGGGAAAGCCATGCTGATGTCAGAAGTTGGTGAGAAACCGACGAATAAGCCGGATATGTCAGGAAAGATGCACATTTTAAATTCATCTTTGCGGACAAGAGATGGAAAATAGTAAAATATTATAAAAAGCCTTTTTGTTCGGACAGGACAGAAAGGCTTTTTTATCATGATAATTTGTTCATTAAAAAAGAGGGATATACACTTATAACCCGTAAGCGTATATCCCATCTCTCTTTAGACTGAATGAATTATTTTACATCGAAACCGAAGTATCTTACTGCATTGTTGTAAGAGATACCCTTTACGATCTTTTCGAGCGCTTTTTCGTCGTTTGGATATTCACCATTTTCAACCCAGCCACCGATTAATTCGCACATGATTCTTCTGAAGTATTCATGTCTTGTGTAAGATAAGAAACTTCTTGAGTCTGTAAGCATACCGATGAAGTTACCAAGTAAGCTTAAATTAGCAAGAGAGGTCATCTGGTTTGTCATGCCGACCTTATGGTCATTGAACCACCATGCTGAACCCTGCTGAATCTTGCCGACAGCCTTAGAATCCTGGAAACATCCAAGTACTGTACCGATAGCAGCGTTTACAGACGGATTTAATGAATAGATGATTGTCTTTGGCAGTTCATCTGTGATATTTAATGCATTTAAGAACTGTGCCATTTCAGCAGAGCAGTCATAAGTATTAATGCAGTCATATCCTGTATCCGGTCCTAACTGGTTGTATCTTAATGTGTTGTTATCACGGATTGTACCGTAATGTAACTGCATTACCCAGTTTAACTTGTTGTATTCTTTACCAACTGAAACCATGAATGCTGTCTTGAATTTGTTCATTTCATCAACAGTAATTGTTTCACCTGCAAATCTCTTTGCGAAAATCTTTTCGATTTCTTCTGTTGTGTATGGCTTGTACATAACATATTCAAGAGCGTGGTCAGATACACAGCATCCCATAGAAGCGAAGAATTCCATTCTGTTTCTTAAAGCATCCATTAAGGAAGCAAAAGAATTAACAGTGATACCGCTGACATCAGATAATGTCTTTAAGTAATCAAGGTATTCAGGCTTTTCAATGTTCATAGCCTTATCCGGTCTCCATGCAGGAAGTACCTTTACTTCAAAAGTATCATCTTCTGCCAGGACCTTATGCCATTCAAGTGAATCAACCGGATCATCTGTTGTACAGATTAATGTTACATTAGACTTGCGGATTAAGTTTCTGACTGACATAGAGTCTTCCTGAAGCTTTGCGTTGCAGAGATTCCATACTTCTTCAGCTGTATCCCCGTTTAACACGCCGTTATAGCCGAAGTATCTCTGTAATTCAAGGTGGCTCCAGTGATACAGCGGATTACCGATAGCCATTTCAAGTGTTTCAGCCCATTTCTGGAATTTTTCCCTGTCAGAAGCATCACCTGTGATGTACTTCTCGTCAACACCGTTTGTTCTCATCTGACGCCATTTATAATGGTCGCCGCCGAGCCATACCTGAGTGATGTTTTCGAATTTTCTGTCCTCAGCAATTTCTTTTGGATTGATGTGGCAGTGATAGTCAACAATTGGCATTTTGTCAGCATAATCGTGAAAAAGATGCTGAGCAGTTGGTGTGGAAAGTAAAAAGTCCTTGTCCATGAATTGTTTCATGTTAGTGTCCTCCTGTAACTTAAAAATTTGTTGTGTTGCGTTTAATTATATCAGCAGCAATGATATTCTCTGCGGGAACGTCATGACCGCTTAATACCTGCATTAAAATATTGACGGCTTTAACGGAAAGCTGTTCCACCTTGCTGTCAATCGAAGTTAATTCCGGTTCGGTGCAGTTGGCAAGAACGGAATTGTTGTAACCGATAATCTGAAGCTGTTCCGGAATGGCAATCCGGTGTTCATAGGCATATTTAACAGCGCCCACGGCTAAAGAATCATCGGAGGTGACTACGGCATCAAAAGAAATTCCTTTGTCATAAAGGGTATTCAGATAATCCTTTGCGCGCTGGATATTTTTGGTGCATAAATGCGTCCATTCCTCACGCAGGGGAATCCCCGCATCCGAAAGGGCATTTTTATAGCCTTTTAATTTGTTCATTCCGCTGTAGGAGGTACTGGTGTAAAGATACACAATCTGACGTCTTCCTGCGGCAATCAGACGGCTGGTCGCATCGTATACGGCAGCAGTGTCGTTGCACATGACGGAATAAATGTTTTTGCCGGGTAAAAACCCGTTTGCCAGAACAATCGGAACTTCCTTTGCGGCATTTAAGATATAGCGGTTATCGCTTCCCGGCTGGTTTAACACAAACTGGGAACCGGCTAAGATAATGCCGTCCACACGCTTACTGATTAATAAATCCAGATACTTTTTCTTGGTTTCGGAATCCTGTCCGGTACAGCACAAAATGGAATCGTAATTGTGCCGGCGCAGTTCCTGTTCCAGATAATAAACCGCATTGGCAAGGTAGGTATCAGAAGAATCACTGCACATAATGCCGATGGTCTTCATTGTATTAAGTCCCAGACCGCGTGCAAAAATATTCGGTGTATAGTCAAGCTCCTTCATGGCGACAAGAACTTTGTTTTTAGTTTTATCGCTGACATTGGCATTGCCGTTTAACACTCTGGAAACGGTTGCAATGGAAACGCCGGCTTTTTTAGATACATCGTAAATATTCATAAAATTCTCCGGTAGTGTTCTAGCTGCTTCTGATTATTTATGATACCTGCTGATTGCTTCATGTTACACATTCCCGCAATCAGCATCAGGATATTCGTATATCGTATGCTCATATCGGGGCGGGTCGCAAGGTCTTTCACCCACTGATGAGCAAGCTCATGTGTGTGAAAGACTTTTTGACCCTGGTATCATAAAAAATATGTAAATGTAAGCACTTACATATTGATAAATGCATTATACAATGTTATGATAATAAAAACAAGTGTGATGTTCTAACATTTATGCAAAAGATTGAAAAAGTAGTTGACTAATTACGCGTTTCAGTTTATTTTAAATAATGTAAGCGCTTACATTGCACTTATGTTTGATTACCATAAACTGGTTTTACTAAAGGGCGGTGCCAAGAAGCGGACCCTGTAAAAAAAGGAGATTGAAAATGCAAAGATTAAACAAGAGTATTACACATGCAGTTGACAGACCGGTTAAGGTTATGCAGTTTGGTGAAGGTAACTTCCTTAGAGCATTCGTTGATTATATCTTTGATGTAACGAACGAAAAGACGGACTTCAACGGCGGCGTTGTAATTGTTAAGCCTATCGAATTCGGTACACTGGAAAGATTCCATGATCAGGAATGCCAGTACACACTTCAGTTAAGAGGTTTTGTTGACGGACAGCCAAAGGAAATCACCCGTCAGATTACATCTGTAGTAGATGCTGTTGCTGCAATCGAAGATTATGACAAGTACATCGAATACGGAACAAGTGAAACTCTTAGATTTATCGTTTCTAATACAACAGAAGCAGGTATTGTATTTGACGAAACAGATAATGACCCGAATGCACGTCCTCCTAAGACTTATCCGGGTAAGCTGACACAGCTTCTTTATAAGAGATATCAGAAGTTCAACGGAGCAGCAGACAAGGGTCTTATCCTGCTTCCATGTGAACTGATTGCCGACAACGGTATTGAATTAAAGAAATGCATCATGAAGTTCATTGAACTCTGGGGACTTGAAGACGGATTCAAGGACTGGGTAAACAAGTACTGCTCATTCTGCCCGACACTGGTAGACAGAATTGTTCCGGGTTATCCAAGAGAAGATGCTGCTAAGCTTTGCGAAGAATGGGGTTATGAAGACCAGTTAATCGACAGAGCAGAAGTTTTCGGACTCTGGGTTGTTGAAAGTGATTCAAACCTTCCGCTTGAACAGTTAGAGAAGGAACTTCCATTCAAGGAAGCAGGCTTAAATGTTGTATTTACAAAGGATCATCATCCATACAAGGAAAGAAAGGTAAGAATCCTCAATGGTTCCCATACTTCTTTCGTATTGGCATCATTCCTTGCAGGCAATGACAACGTTGAAAATTCAATGAAAGACCCTGTAATCAGAAAGTACATGGAAGAAACTCTTTACAACGAAGTTATTCCTACACTTTCACTTTCAAAGGAAGACTGCGAAGAATTTGCAAAGGCTGTTATCGACAGATTCTTAAACCCATTCGTAGACCACAGATTATTAAGCATTTCCTTAAACTCTGTATCTAAGTGGGAAGCAAGATGTCTGCCTTCATTCTTAGGCTATGTAAAGAAATTTGACAAGCTTCCGAAGTACCTTACATTCTCTATCGCAGCATTAATGAGCTTCTATACATCACAGACAGAAGCTGAATTCAACGGCGGTATTGTATTAAAGGGTGACAGAAACGGTGAAGAATATAACATCACAGACGATAAGGCTGTTCTTGATTTCTTCAGAGATAATTCAGGAAAGTCCGCAGAAGAATTTACACATGCTTACTTAAGCAATACAAAGTTCTTTGGTGGAGAAGATCTTACAAAGGTTGCAGGTCTTGAAGAAACAATTACTGAATATATCAAAGACATCAGAGAAAGAGGCATGAGAGCAGTTGTAAATGATTTAGCACTTGACTAATTCATATTGCAGTTTAGAATGCTTATCAGTGTATAAGAACAGGCTCTGAATACTTATAAGAGCGGGTGTGTCAGTATCATCCGCTCTTACTTTATAATAATCAAAAGATTTAAAGAGGTATATATGCAGGATTTTATTAAAATTAATAAAGATGATAATGTTGCTGTAGCATTAAAGCCGATTGCAAAAGGTACAACGGTCAACGTAGCAGGAACAGAAGTGACAACGGTTGAAGATATCCCACAGGGACACAAGTTTGTCATCAAAGAAATCAAGAACGGTGATCCGGTTATCAAATACGGTTTCAGAATCGGATTTGCACAGGCTGATATTCCGGTAGGTGCATGGGTTCATACACATAACTTAAAGACAGGTCTTGGCGAACTGTTAGAGTATACTTATGAACCGGAAGGACATAAGGATGTAGAACCGACAGAACCGGCTTACTTTGACGGTTACATGAGAGAAAACGGTAAAGTCGGTGTCCGTAACGAAGTATGGATTGTTCCGACAGTCGGCTGTGTAAACTCTATTGCAAGAGCAATCGAAGCAACAGCAAGAATGAATAAGCCGGAAGGCGTTGATGAAGTTGTTGCATTTACACATCCTTACGGATGTTCACAGACTACAGAGGATCAGGAAAATACAAGAAAGATTCTTGCAGACCTGATTAACCATCCAAATGCAGGTGCCGTGCTGGTACTTGGACTTGGATGTGAAAACAGCCGTATTGAAGTATTAAAAGACTATATCGGCGAAGTAAATTCCGACAGAGTAAAGTTTCTTCAGGTTCAGGACGTTGAAAATGAACAGGAAACAGCTGAAAAGATGATGGAAGAACTGATGGCTTATGCAGCGACCTTTAAGCGTGAAAAGGTCAATGCAAAGGAACTGATTATCGGTATGAAGTGCGGTGGTTCAGATGGTTTATCCGGTATCACAGCCAATCCGACAGTCGGTCTGTTCTCAGATATGCTCGTATCAAAGGGTGGTACAACCATTCTTACAGAAGTTCCGGAAATGTTCGGTGCAGAAACGATTCTTATGAACCGTTGTGCAAATAAGGAACTCTTTGAAAAGACAGTACACCTGATTAACGATTTCAAGGAATACTTCATCAAGAACGGTCAGGAAATTTATGAAAATCCTTCACCGGGAAATAAAGACGGTGGTATTACAACACTGGAAGATAAGTCTTTAGGATGTACACAGAAGTCAGGAAGCTCTTTAGTAAAGGGTGTTCTTGCATATGCTGAACCGGTTCATACAAAGGGACTCAACCTTTTAAGCGCACCGGGTAATGACCTTGTAGCAGCGACAGCCTGTGCAGCTTCCGGCGCACAGATGGTTCTGTTTACAACAGGCCGCGGTACACCGTTTGCTTCACCGGTACCGACCGTTAAGATTGCAACAAACTCAAGACTTGCAGGTAACAAGAGCAACTGGATTGACTTCAATGCAGGAAGAATCGTTACAGATGACCTTCCGCTTGAAGATGCAGCAAAAGAGCTGTTCCAGCTTGTATTAGACGTTGCTTCCGGCAAGAAGGTAAAGGCTGAAATCGCAGGATTCCACGATTTAGCAATCTTTAAGCAGGGTGTAACACTGTAAGATATGATATTATAAAAGGCAGACTGCCGTTTTCCTGTTTGGATAGTGAATGGGAAACGGCGGGGCTGTCTTTTTTGCTTTGCCTAAAAATAAAAAATCGTGTATAATAAATATATGATGTTGGGGACACAAGCCCCACCTATGAGCAAACTCATGTGGGTTTAGACCTTTTGACCCTGATATCAATATATTTGGATTTTTACATCGTGGAGGATTTGTGACCAATGACAGAGGGGGTTTCAGTGGGAATTTGTGATGATGTCCTGTTATGGAGAGAAGAAATTACAGATAAAGTGCTGGCATATCAGACAGAAAAACAAATTCAGGTTACGATAAAGCAATATAGCTGTGCAGAAGATTATCTAAAGGCGCAGGATGATATAGATATTTTGTTTTTGGATATTGAGATGTCCGGAATGTCCGGAATTGCGTTAAAAGATATTTTGATTCAAAATAAGAGAAAAGAAATGATTGCATTTATAACGTGCTATGACGGATATATCCGGGAGGCTTTTGGCAAAAATGTATGTGGTTTCATAGATAAACCGGTTTCAAGGGAAAAGGTATTTGAGGTTCTGGATAAAGCTGTTGAGGAGAAAAAAGAAAATGCAGTCTGCCGGCTTACGGCAGAAACAGGGGTTTCATTAAAAGAGATTCAATATATTAAATCAAACGATAAATATATTGAGATTTATACGGAAAATGGTGTTGTGCCGGGATATATCAGTTTAAAGGAGTGTGAGGACATACTTCCGGTTCAGACATTTATACGGGTTTCGCGATTTTATATTGTGAATTTTGTGGCAATTAAAAATATTGCGGGAACAATAGAAATGAATGATGGACAAAAAATCAAAGTCAGCCGTGGAAAGTTAAAAGAAATCCAAAGACAGTATGCCGATTACCTAATGGAAATCCGTTTCCCGTATATTTAGTAAAAGTGTGAGTTTGGGAGGGTATGCATGAACTTAACGTTTAATGAAGAAATTTTTAAAAATTGCAGGAATAAGGAACAATATTTTCAATATATAGAAGAACTTGTTTGGCTTGGCAGGGAAGTTCAGGATAATGGTATTATGGCTTTTGAAAATGAAAAGTGGCAGAATGTTACATCATATGAGCGGGAAGCAATAGATTTGCTGTGCGAAGGCTGTCCGCCGGACAGACTGGAATTCATGCTGACAACGCTTTTAAACACATCGGATTTTACAGAAGATGAATACATAAAAGCGGTACTGTTCAGGGCGTTTGTACTTTTCTTACAGCCCGGCGGAATCAGTGAAACAGAGATGAAAAAGCTGCTGCTATCGCATTTTGGCATACAGGAGTACCATAACAGAATATAAAAAATACAAACAATAAAATGTCCGACAGGGGAATGAATCCTGCCGGACATTTTTCTTTTAAATAAGATGAAATAAATCAAAAATGTATTGGAATATTGAACAAAAATTAATAAAAAGTGCAGTTCACGAAAAAAAAGTGCAGTTGGCGAAATGCAGATAGAAAATATAGAGGGCATGGGGTAATATGAATGTAAGGTCGACCGGAAAAATTTAAAATAAATATTTAATAGCAAATAGATATGGAGAAGAAAGATGAAGCGTAAATGGGGTATTACAGAAAAGGTCTTTTTAATTCTTGTCATAGCAGTTTTTGCAGTTTTTGGCGGACGTAAGTTTTTTAGTATATATAATACGGTTAAAAGTGATGAAACATCTCAGAGTCTGTCCACAGATGAGGCTGTCACAGTTGTGGCAGGAGGAGAGGAACAAAAGCCGGAAAAGGACAGTTATCAGGTCGATGTGTGGAAGTATTCGTATGAAATACTGGACTCAAAGATTTTGAAAGAACTGCCGTTTGAACCGCAGGAACACGCATCAGGAATACAGTTCGATGGGAACAGAATTGTCAATGATTACAGCATTGTAAGTGTAACCATGACAATAGAAGACAATAACGATATAAGTCCTAATAAGATAGAAACGTTAAACAGTCATCAGCTGCATGTTGATAAAATGCAGAATACAAAGACACATAAGTATGAATTGTATATGAGCAGTATTGGTGAAGGGCCTGAAGCAATGGAGGATTTTCATTATCAAATGAAATATGGAGAAAAATCAGAGCCGGTTACATTGTACTATCTTGTGAGCGATGATGATTTGACCGGAGATGCCAATATCAATCTGCTGTTAAATCCAATGGGAGCCTACGGTTCCAAAACAACTTATAAATTGAAAGATGAGAATGTAACAGCGGAATCTGTGAAAAAATATGCATTTATAAAATTAAATGACCTGTTAAGAAAAAGTGAGGAGTATTAAACGGATGAAACAGATGATTAAATTTGAAGTAAAAAGAATGTTAAGAAATCCGGGATTTTATATTGCGCTGTTGATAGGGCTGATTGTGTCAGTTGTCCATTGGATAGTAGAGGTTCTTCCGGTTGTGAGGGGAATGGATAAATATATGTCTTTAGATTTTGCACTCCTATATCCACCGAATCTGTATAATAGCTGGATATGTGAGGGGAATAATATGTACTCATATCTTTATTTACTTATTCTTCCGATTCTGGTAACACTGCCATATGCAGCTACTTTTTTTAGTGATGTAAATAATCATTTAATTGAATTTATCTGCACAAGGGCAGATAAAAGAGAGTATTTTTATGCAAAATTCACGGCGGTATTTTTGTCGGGAGGAATTGTATCCTGTGTTCCGCTTATTTTCAATATTCTGCTCTGTACGGCAGTTGTGCCGACAATAAAACCACAGGCGGCAGCTTCAACGTCGAATATGGTTCCGAAAGGAAGCTTTTCTGCATTGCTGTTTACACATCCAGCAGTTTATGTTGCAATTTCATTGATTCTTATATTTTTATTCAGTGGGGCACTGGCGGCATTTGCATTAAATGTTGCATTTTACTCCAATCACATTTTTACAGTGCTGTTAGCACCATTGGTATTAAACGTGTTTTTATCGGCATTGTTTCAGCTGCTGAATTTGCAGTCGTGGGAGCCGTCTAATTTTATAAATCCTGCGTATAGTTCGCCCAGAATGATTCCGTTCGTGGTAGAAACGGCAGTCCTGCTTATTATCACGGGCTGGGAGTTCATTTACCGCGGCAGGCAGGAGGATATATGCTGAATAAAAATTTAATGAGAATTAAAAAATACTGTGAACCGTATATGCTGGTTGTTTTTCTTGTGATTGTAGTACTTGGAGTACTATATACAGGTAATGCAAAGATTAATTTACAATACGTAAAAGGTGCGGTAATCAGCAGGGCAGATATTCTCATTCACAGTGAGTTGTTGATGTTAAGAGGCTCTATAATATATATTGCATTACTTTTGATTTTTACAAGGACAATCCGTAATGATTTTTTATACTGCAATATATTACAGCATAAAAAGAGAACGGCAATATGGGATTATCAAATAAAAAAACTGTCAGTGATGGGGCTGGCGGCAGCTCTTGTATACAGTGGCAGTACCATTTTGTCGGCCTCGGTAATTTGTAAGGTGAATATAAACTGGCAGAGTGATGACAGTTATTACGCATTGTCAACAGGAGATACAATACAGGTTGCATATGCCGTAGTTATGGCAGCATACATAATGGCGGTGATTCTATTGACAGAACTGATTCTGATTGTCAGTCTGTTGTTGTATTGGATTACAAATCAGATGGCATTGGTATGGATTGGTATTCTGGTATTTTATGTGGTGGATGTATATAGGGTTAATAAAGTATTCCAATTGCTGATGATTAGCTATAAGAACTGGCGTGATGAGAAAATCGGCGTTTATATGGCAGTCGCAGCGGGGTTATGTATAGTTTTCTATATAATAGGAAGATTTGCGGCAAAGAAAAAAGACTTTTTACCAAAGAGGTGCAGATAGATGAATATGAAAATAATCCAATACGATATCCGGGCAGTATGGAACGAAAACAAAGTAAAGTATATGGTGTTTGCAGGCTTTATAATAATTGCATGTATATGCTGTAATCATTCATGTAAAAAGTTGTTGTCTGTCGATATGGGATTTTGGGATTACATTTTGTGGAATTTGAGGGGAATGAAAGTAATCCGTAAAAATGAATATATCGTGCCAAACGCATACTGGGTTTTTATACAGCTTTATCTGGCAGTTGTTGTCGGTGTATATCCGGTAAAGGATTTGCATATGGCAGGACAGCAGATTCTTTTGAAATCAGGAAATCGAAAGGCATGGTGGTTCGGAAAAGTGATTTGGAATATCCTGTCTGTTCTCGGATTTTATCTTGTGCTGTATCTGTCGGTGACTGCGGTGAGCATTGTAACAGGCGGATTTAAGGCGGCACAGCCGGAGGTTGCTGCATTTTTGCTTGAAAATCAGAAAATTGAAAATGCAGGAACTGAACTTTATATGTATGCTATGGCAGTGCCGGTAATAGTATCGTTGGCAATCGCTGTTACGCAGATGATGATAGCGGTGGTATTCCAGCCGCCAATGGGATATATCTGGGTTTGTGCGGTAATTGCGGCAGGGATTTTTATATATAGTCCATATAGTCTGGGAAATTATCTGATGCTGATGCGCACACCGGTACTTCTGCATGGAAGTATCTTAAATACTTTATGGGCAGTGGTAGATCGGAA
>ERZ810286.326-NODE-326-length-17097-cov-7.31786_pt1 | contig 17097 bp, 13 predicted proteins | sample MGYA00520485_ERZ810286 | MGnify/ENA primary metagenome ERZ810286 (study PRJEB31588, sample SAMN03399887) | human gut metagenome | study: EMG produced TPA metagenomics assembly of the PRJNA231909 data set (A prospective, longitudinal analysis of the...
GCTCTTCCGATCTATCGTTAAATGTCGATGTAGATAATTCCAGTATCGATTTTGAATTGGCAGTACAGGCAGCACCATATTATGGAATAGGAAAAAAATATGCAGTGCAGGAAGTTGATAAAATTAAAAATACTGTTAGGGAGAATTGGAAAGAATTGGCTAAGAAATATGGCATCAGCCGCGGTGAGATAGAAAGAATGAGCCCGGCATTTAGAGAATGTGATAGGTAAATATAAATGAATTCTACTATAAATACAACACTCATTCCAAAACAAAACATTTACAATTTCACCCACTTTGCTATAATAAACATTGGTTTGTTCAAAAACATGCAGAACAGATATTGCTGAAAATCAGAACAAAAAGGTAGGAATGAACACAAATGGATATTATAGAAAAATTTGGAAATGTGGTGGGAAACGAAGCGTTAAAAGACCATGACAAAGCCCGCCGTCTTCTGCTTGCCGGATACCGGCTTCAGGAGAAAAAACTACAGCTTTTTCCGGACCGGGAGCTTCCGCTGTCCGGGCAGTATGCGGCGCGGGTGGTCATGAAAAATATCATTCAGGCACTTGCAAAACCGCAAAATTCGGCAATGATGAGCATTTTCGTTCCGGGAGAACTTCTAACGGCGGCGGGACTGACACCGTATTCTGTGGAAGCGCTGTCCTGTTTTATAGCAGGTACAAAATGTGAGCAGATATTTTTACGCAAAACCGAGGAAGAAGGATTTCCGGAAACCATGTGCTCATATCACAGAGTTTTTCTGGGCGCGGCGCTGACCGGCATTTTACCGGCGCCGAAATGTATGATTTATACCAATCTTGCCTGTGACGGAAATATGATGACATTTCCTTATTTAAAGGAAAAATACAGCTGTCCGGGCTTCTATATTGATGTTCCATATGAAAAAACGCAGTCTTCAATCAAATATGTTGCAAATCAGTTAAAAGAACTGAAACATTTTTTGGAAGACATTACCGAAAAGAAAATTACAGAAGAAGCGGTGGAAAATGCCGTTACAAACAGCAGAAAAGCAGCGGCACATTTTAAGAGCCAGCTTGATTTGCGCAAAGACCATGACCCGGTGACATCTCTCACCAATGAATTATATGCGATTTTTATGTGTCATCTGCTGGCGGGGTCGGAAACATCGCTTAAATACACCGAGCTGCTTCTTGAAGATGTAAAAAATGCACCGAAGGGAGACGGGCTTCATGTCCTTTGGATGCATATTATGCCGTTTTTACAGCAGCCGGTGAAAGAGACATTTAATTATAGTAAAACCATGCACATCAGCGCCTGTGATTTTGTGGCAGACGGATTCCGAGAAATGCAGGCAGCCGACCCGTATGAGGCAATGGCAGAGAAAATGGTTCACTGTATTTATAACGGAAGTGTTAAAGAAAGAATCCAGATGGCGGAAAAACTTGCAAAACAGACAGATGCAGATGGTGGAATCCTGTTTGCACACTGGGGATGTAAAGGGACAATCGGCGCATCCGGACTGATTAAAAATGTTTTGGAAACGGCAGGACTTCCGACAATGATTTTGGACGGCGACGGTTGCAATCCGGCAAATACCAGTGACGGACAGGTGTCCACCAGACTTCAGGCATTTGCGGAAATGCTGGAAAAGAACAAGGAGGAAAAACATTCATGATTCATTATGTCTGTAAATATACCCCGACAGAACTGTTTCAGGGCTTTGGAGAAAAATGTGCGGTTTTGGAAGAAATGCCGGAAAATTTTGAAATGTCGGACCAGATTGCCCATGCAAATCTGTGCGGCTTCGGAAAATCTGTGATTCAGGCGGTGCTGGAAGGAAAAGCAGAGGAACTGGTGCTTGTCAACTGCTGTGATTCTATGCGGCGCGTGTATGATATTGTAGAAAGCACCGGAAAATGTAAATTTCTTTATATGCTGGATATTCCGCATGACGATGAGGAATGTGAAAAAGTAAAATTTGCCGCGTCAATCTGCCGGTTGAAAGAAGCTTATGAAGAATATTCCGGAAAAAAATTTGATAAATCACTGTTTTTGAAAGCATTTGAACAAAAGGATACCGAAAATAAACCGTATATTGGTGTGCTGGGCGTGCGTGTGAGCGGCGTGCTAGAGCAGATGATTCGCGAAAATATCCAGATGAACGTAGAAAATCTGACCTGCACAGGTGGGCGCAGGCTGGCAGTCGTTCCAGAAGATATGCAGAAAATGGAGGAAGAAGCAATGTTTCTTGCGTATGCAGATACACTGCTTTGTCAGATGCCGTGTTTCAGAATGAACAACAGCACCCGCAGAAACCGGCTGTATCTGGATCCGTATTTAAAAGGAATCATTTATCATACAATTAAGTTTTGTGATTATTACGGATTTGAATATGCAAGTATTAAAAAGAACATCAAAGTTCCGATGCTTAAAATAGAAACGGATTTTACAAGCCAGAGCGCAGGACAGCTGCTGACGAGAATTCAGGCATTTTCAGAAACGATAGAAGGTGCGGACGATACCAATCCGGGAAAGGAAATCAGCGAGGAGGCAAAGAAAAGAATGGAATCAGGAGTTTACTATACAGCCGGAATTGACAGCGGTTCAACCAGTACAGATGTGGTCATTTTGGACCGGGACGGAAAAATTAAGTCGACAATGATTATCCCGACCGGTGGCGGGGCAATGATGAGTGCGGAAAAGAGTCTGGAACTGGCGGTGGAAAAAGCTGGTATTCAAAAGGAAGAAATCGTAAGAATCGTGACAACGGGATACGGACGTGCCTATATTGACAGCGGCGATGACAGTATCACAGAGATTACCTGCCACGCAAAAGGGGCGCATTATCTGAATCCGCGGGTGCGTACGGTCATTGACATCGGAGGACAGGATATTAAGGCAATCAGCATTGACGAAAACGGCGCTGTAAAGAATTTCCTGATGAATGATAAGTGCGCGGCGGGAACGGGACGTTTTCTTGAAATGATGGCAAGAACGCTCGGACTTTCACTGGAGGAAATGAGCACAAAGGGACTGGAGTGGAAGGAAAATGTTGTGATTTCCAGCATGTGCACGGTTTTTGCGGAATCGGAAGTGGTATCCCTCGTTGCCCAGAATAAAAATGTGGCAGACATTATCCACGGCTTAAATGTTTCTGTCGCTTCAAAAGTAGGGGCGCTTGCCGCCCGCCTCGGAAAGAACAATCCGGGAGAATATATGATGACCGGCGGCGTTGCCAAAAACAAAGGAATCACCAATGCCCTCGAAGAAAAGCTCGGCGCAAAGCTGTATATCTGCGATGAGGCACAGCTTTGCGGTGCGCTGGGAGCGGCGCTGTTTGCGTATGAGAAGTGCAAGCAGGGGGAATAGGCGAGCGTTAAACAGCATATCAACAAAAAGCAACAGGAGAAAGAATCAGAGAACTTTTGTTGAAGCGTGGGTATTCAGTAAAAGATATTCAAGGAGTAATGGGATTTGAAAATCTACAGGCGGTCTATAAATGTATAAATGGCTTTTGGATAAGATGATATTTCTATTTAGAGAAATGAGTGAGGAAACATGCCGGAAGGAAAATCCATATCAGAAAGAATATGAGGATACGTTGCAAGAATTTCAAATAAAATATGGAATATTTGGTGAAAAACTTGAAGAAGGAAAGAAAAATAAACTTGGCAGAGTAGTACACTTTCCAAGTGAAATACCAGAGTACAAGGACATTGAGGATAAGTATTATACAGAAGAGAGAGTATTAAGGTAGTATAGGTGAAATTGCAAAAATCAAGCATTAGAACTGTTTTCTAAATGATCTTATTCGTTGTAGGATTAGAAATTATGGGCATGTCGGATATTAGATTGTCTGATATGCTCTATTTATGTTTTATGTATTCTATTATGTATTTACGGCTCTAAGTCTATAAGATGTGGTAAGTCTGCAATTATACTATTGTAAGCGGTTATTATGGCGAATTGTGCATAAAATATTAAATTAAGATGATATAAGAGAACTCGGTATTGGTTGAGGTGTAATGATTTTTCTAATACTGGTTGAAAATTAGGGGAAGAAATGTTATGATATATATAGAAAATAAAGTATATTGTTTAAACAGATAATGTTAATGATAAATTATTATAAGTCGATTAAGAAGTTAGATAATAAAGGTATAACTACTTAGGTTATAAGGCAAAAAGTTTTGAGGATACAAAGCACATTGACGAAAATTTAAAAGAGGTATAACCTATGTTAGCGGCAGTAAAGGGAATTGTACAAGGCAACACAGTTGTTATTGAAGATGAAGATATTAGAGATTATAACGGAACGGAGGTTATTGTTACGCTGTTAAATTATCCACAGAGAAAAGTAGAGAAAGCACCTGTTGACTGGGACAGTTTTGTTACTCCAAGCGAAAGAGGACAGCATGTAGATGAATATATGAAGGAGATGCGTGAAAATGACAGATTATAAGAAAGCATTTGTTGATACTGCACCATTCATATACTTCATTGAAAAAAGATGAAAATAACCCACAGTATTATGACAAGGTAAAGAAATTTTTCAGTAATGGATATGAGGCAGATAAGGATAAGAATGATATGCCTATGGCTGTTTTATATTAGAGAAGTTTTAGATATATGATAAAGGTAGTATTTATCCGCTACGGTAGGTGTTCTCATTCTTGTTAAGTTTCCTTATTTTATAAAGGGTTTAACATAGCAGGACAAGATTTTACAATAATTTTGCAACTTTTGAGAGATGTTCCGATATGATAAAAAATTTGGTAAGAAGGAGATGAGTGTATGAAATCAGGAAAATTTTTAGAAAGTTACGTACAATTTGTATATCAAAAATTGTTAGAGTTTTTAGATGAAGGCGCATCAGTATCAACTAATTTATTAATACAAGGAAAATCAGGAGTAAAACATGAATTTGACGTATATTATGAATTTCAGCATTTGAATATTAAACATCGTATAGCTATAGAATGTAAAGAGTGGAATACCCCAGTTACTAAAGGTGAAGTAGGAGAGTTTGTTGCAAAACTTAATGATTTAAATAATATTTCAGGTGTGATGGTGGCTAAATCAGGATACCAATCAGGGGCAAGACAGTTTGCGGAAGCAAATGGTATTCAATTAATGGAAGAAAAAGACTTACCCTCTTTTACAGATATAATTGCTGGAGTGGTAAAAAAAGCTTTTCTTCCGGATAAAAAAGTTAAAGGCGATCCTTTTTGGACACTGATGGAAATACAAAATGGAGAAACAACAGGAACATATTATGCTTTAGCTGACAAGGAGAAAACAATAGTCCCTTTCTTTTATTCGCAGGTTATAGCAGAAAAGTTACGTAAGAAATTACCCGATGGATATTGTTATGAAGTGAGAGGAGTTTCCCAGTATCAATTAAAGGGATTTATTGCTCAAATGGAAGTATTAGGTGTACAAGCAGCAATATATTATGTTCCTTTTTGGAACGAAGATGAAATAGATATACCATTTGCAATTATTCCAATTGAAAAATTGAAAGAGGAATATGTATACATATAAATTATACTAAAATAAGTGAGACTAGATGTTGCTTTGTAAGGAAGTGGCATCCAGTTTTTTTAATTAAAGTTTCCTGCTTCGGCAAAAATAATAGGGGAACGAGTGTAAAACATGGATTTATTGCCGATGATGTGGTATACTAACCATAGTAAACGTGATTTTTGAAATCATGATAATAAAAGGCTCACAGAATATGCTTTTTATCGTGTGAAAGGAGGGCGGCAGATGCGATATCTTTCGGTTGCTGAAATGGCGAAAAAATGGGATGTATCTGAACGTAGTGTAAGAAATTATTGTGCCCATGGTCGTGTGTCGGGAGCATTTCTTATCGGAAAGACATGGAATATTCCAGAAAATGTCCAAAAGCCAGAGCGCACTAACAAGAAGAAAGAAAAACCAACGACTTTACTGGATATTTTGCAGGATGAGAAGGTAAATAAATATTCTGGAGGCATTTATCATAAGACACAGATTGATTTAACATATAATTCAAACCACATGGAAGGCAGTCTGCTGACTCACGATCAGACCCGATATATCTTCGAGACAAATACCATTGGTATAGAAAAAGAAGTGCTCAATGTAGATGATGTGATTGAAACAGCAAACCATTTCCGGTGTATTGATATGATTATTGATCACGCAAAATCGGCATTGACGGAAAAATTTATCAAGGAGCTGCATTTGATTCTGAAAAATGGCACCAGTGATTCCAGAAAGGATTGGTTTGCTGTCGGTGATTACAAGAAACTGCCAAATGAAGTCGGAGGTATGGAGACTGCACTTCCAGAAGAAGTTGCAGACAGGATGAAGAAATTGCTGTCGGAGTACAACAACAAGGAAGAAAAGACCTTTGACGATATTCTGGATTTTCATGTGAAGTTTGAACGTATTCATCCATTTCAGGATGGCAATGGTCGTGTGGGACGATTGATTATGTTCAAGGAATGCCTGAAATATAATATTGTTCCATTCATTATCGAGGATAATTTGAAAATGTTTTATTATCGAGGATTGAAAGAATGGAACAATGAAAAAGGGTATTTGACTGATACTTGCCTGACAGCGCAAGATAGATATAAAGCATACTTGGATTATTTTAGAATTGCATATTAAGAGAAAAAATAATGATAAGAATTACATGAAAGCGGGGCGATGAGTGTGCTAATGAATACAGCTGAGTATCTTTCCATTATTGAAAATATCAAGAGTGAAATCAGGGCTGCACAATACCGTACAGCAGTTCATGCGAATGCAGATATGCTACTCCTTTACCATGATATAGGTTGTGTGATTAATGAACATAAATCATGGGGTAACAAGTTTATTGACAATCTTGCCACTGATATTAGGATTTCTTTTCCAGAGAGTAAGGGATATTCTGTTCGTAATCTAAAATATATGGCAAAATTTGCTGAGACTTATCCTGATCGGGAATTTGTGCAGACGGTGTCTGCACAAATTCCGTGGTCCCATAATATTGCAATTTTGGAAAAAGTCAAAGACCCACAACAGCGTGTATGGTACATTGAAAAAACGGCTGAGAATGGATGGTCTCACAATGTTTTGATTCATCAAATCGAAAGTGGTTTGTATCAGCGGCAGGTTCTGGCAGATAAAGTTACAAATTTTGAGCACCGCTTACCGTCTCCACAAAGTGAGCTGGCAGTACAGACTATGAAAGATCCATATGTATTTGATTTTATTCCTTTTCGGGAAGATATGCTCGAACGGGATATTGAGCAGGCACTGGTTCGGGATGTCACAAAGCTCCTTTTGGAGCTTGGAACAGGATTTGCTTTTTTGGGCAATCAGTATCACTTGAATGTAGGTGGGGATGATTTTTACATTGATTTGTTGTTCTATAACCTGAACCTTCGCTGTTATGTGGTTATCGAACTGAAAACTGGCGACTTCAAGCCGGAATATGCCGGTCAGCTAAACTTTTATTTGTCAGCCGTGGACGGTATTTTGAAAAAAGAGCAGGATAATCCGTCCATTGGTTTGCTTCTGTGTAAAAGCAAAAACAATGTGGTTGCAGAATATTCGCTTAAGGATATATCAAAGCCGATTGGTGTAAGCGAGTATAAAATAACCAGCAGTCTGCCGGATGATCTGGAAAAGCAGCTGCCATCAGTTGAGGATATTCAGAAACGGATTAAGTAAACTTGATTTTAAAATTTGAATAAATCTGCCGGAATTTTGGTGACTTTATATCAGAGTAGTATATTTTTTTAAGATACGACTTCCGATAAGTTCGGATTATGAGAAGCTTTCATGTAAGACGATGATATGGAAGGAGGATGCACAAATGAGCACTGTTCTACCTAAAAGTAAAATGTCAGAAGAAGATGTGAAATTACAGTATATTACCCCTGCAATTACCTCTAAATGGGACAGAAGTAAGATTACCATGGAGACACAGGTTACAGATGGTAAAATCAACTTGAAGGGAAATTTTGTATTCCGTGAAAAACCGAAGCGTGCAGATTATATTTTATATCTGAACGCAAACAATCCGATTGCCATTATTGAAGCGAAAGATAATAAGCACAGCATTTCTCATGGTTTGCAACAGGCTATGACTTATGCTAAGATGCTTGACCTTCCGTTTGCATATAGTTCAAATGGAGATGGATTCGCAGAGCATGATTTCCTTACGGGCAAAGAACGTCAGCTGAAAATGGATGAATTTCCGACAGAGGTGGAATTGGTTTCACGATTTAAAGAGGAATCTGGAATGACACCAACACAGGAAGCGGTAATTGAGCAGCCTTATTACAGCAGTCAAAATACATATCCACCTCGCTACTATCAGAGAATTGCTATTAACCGAACCGTAGATGCTATTGCAAGAGGGCAGAATCGTTTGTTGCTCGTTATGGCTACCGGTACAGGAAAAACATATACGGCTTTCCAGATTGTTTATCGTATGCTGCAAAGTGGATTAAAACGGAAAATTTTATATCTTGCTGACCGTAATATTCTTGTGGATCAGTCTATTCAGCAAGATTTTGCCCCGTTGGAAAAAGTGATTCACAAGATCAACGTATCCAAAGATGATAAAAGCACCATTACTTCTCATGAGGTGTATTTTTCGCTGTATCAGCAGTTGGTTGGTGACGATGATAAGGAACATTTCAGCGAGCTTTTTACACCGGATTTCTTTGATCTCATCATTGTAGATGAATGCCATCGTGGTTCGGCAAAAGAGGAAAGCCGCTGGCGCAGGATTTTGGAATATTTCAGTTCTGCCACTCAGATTGGTATGACTGCAACTCCGAAGGAAACGAAGTATATTTCCAATCTAAGCTATTTTGGCGAACCGATTTATATGTATAGCCTGAAAGAAGGAATCGAAGATGGTTTCCTTGCACCGTTCAAGGTTATCAACATTATGACAGATATTGGGGACGGATGGAGACCTCGTAAGGGACAGAGAGACATTTATGGCAATGAAATAGAAGATCGCATTTATACCAACAGCGATTATGATTACAATATTATCATCGAAGATCGTATTCAACAGGTGGCAGCCGAGATTACCCGCTATCTGAAAAGTACGGACAGAATGGCAAAAACGATTGTATTTTGTGCAACGGAAGATGCAGCTGAGCGTATGCGTCAGGCATTGGTAAATCTGAACTCTGATATGGTAAAGGAAAATCCAGATTATGTTGTGCGTATTACCGGCAGTGATGATTATGGAAAAAAGAAATTGGACTATTTTATTTCCGTCTCCGCACCGTATCCGGTGATTGCAACTACATCAAAACTTTTGTCTACCGGTGCAGACTGCAAGATGACAAAGCTGATTGTTTTGGATGAAATGATTGGTTCCATGACAGAATTTAAGCAAATTATCGGTCGTGGCACCAGACTGCGTGAAAAAGAAGGAAAAACACATTTTGTTGTTATGGATTTTCGCAATGTTACCAGATTATTTGCTGATCCTGACTGGGACGGTCCAATTATGATTGATCCTGGGTTCACGCCGAGAGGGCAGACAACACCACCCACTCCGGAACCAGATGATCCACCTGTTCCGATTGACCCACCGGGACCGAAAAATCCCAAACCTATTGTCAGCCGTGATGGTTGCAAGGTAGAAATTATCCATAAAACGGTATCGGTATATGATGCAAATGGAAAATTGCTCCGACAGGAAAGTATTGTGGATTACACAAAAGAAAATATCCGTGGTGAATATGCCTCTTTGGATAATTTCATTCGTCAATGGTCAAAGGAAGAAAAGAAAGAAAAAATCAGGGAAATGCTACTGGAGCGTGGTATTGATCTGGAATTGATGAAATCAGAGCAGAATATGTCAGATATGGATGATTTTGATTTTATCTGCCATGTGGCGTTTGACAAGAAGCCGTTGACCCGTAGAGAGCGAGCTAACAATGTGAAGAAAAAGGATTTTCTTAGCAAATATAGTGGTATTGCAAGAGAAGTGCTGGAAAGCCTTCTTGATAAGTATATGAATACTGGAATTTACGAAATTGAGAAAACAGAGATTTTAAAACTTGATCCATTCCAGAAACTTGGAAAACCTGCAAAAATTGCCGGATATTTTGGAGGAAAAGCCGGTTATATGCAGGCAGTCAAAGAACTTGAAGAAGCGATTTATGCGGATGAAGCTGTATAAGTTATAGGAAAACAAAAAATTAAGGCGGTATAGAAGATGAGTAATTTATCTGGATTTGTAAAAAGACTTCGTGATATTATGCGAAATGACGCCGGTATCAATGGTGATGCCCAGCGTATTGAGCAGATTGCATGGATGCTTTTTTTGAAAGTGTATGATGCAAAAGAGCAGGATTGGGAATGGGATGATGAGGAGTATGTTTCCATTATTCCAGAAGAGTGTCGCTGGCAGAACTGGGCTGTTGACGATCATACGGGAACTGCTTTAACAGGTGATAAACTGTTAAATTTTGTGAATAACACATTGTTTCCTGTATTAAAGGGAAATGACATCAAGGATGCCACTGGAAAAATAATCATTCCGGGTGTCAAAGTTGATTCGTCCACTCCAATAAAGAAAGCCATCGTACAAACTACGTTTGCTGATGCAAATCAGTATATGAAAGATGGCGTTTTGCTTCGTCAGGTTATCAATGTGATAGACGATCTCGACCTTGGAGACTATGAAGAAAGTCATGCTTTTGGCGAGATTTATGAAACTATTTTGAAGGAACTGCAAAGTGCCGGTTCTTCCGGAGAATTTTATACGCCTCGTGCTGTGACGGATTTTATGGCAAAGATGATCAATCCTCAGATTGGCGAACAGGTTGCCGATTTTGCCTGCGGCACCGGTGGTTTTCTTACAAGCTGGCTGAAAGAACTTGCTAAAAAGGTGAAAACAACGGAAGATCAGGAAGCCTATGATAATTCCATTTACGGTATTGAGAAAAAACAGTTTCCGTGTATGCTGTGTATCACCAATATGTTGTTGCATGGGATTGATGTGCCGAAGATTTACCATGATAATTCTCTGCTGAAAGATGTTCTGGATTACACCGAGGATGATCAATTTGATGTTATTCTGATGAATCCTCCCTACGGTGGCAATGAGAAAACAGAAGTGAAAAATCATTTTCCGGCAGATATGGCAAGCAGTGAGACCGCCGACCTGTTTATGTCTGTTATTATGTATCGACTGAAAAAGAACGGTCGTGCGGCAGTTATTTTACCGGACGGATTCCTGTTCGGTACAGATAATGCCAAGGTTGCTATTAAGAAAAAACTTCTGTCAGAATTTAATCTGCATACGGTAATTCGTATGCCGCACAGTGTATTTGCCCCGTATACATCTATTACTACAAATATTCTGTTCTTCGATCATACAAAGCCGACAGAAGAAACATGGTTCTACCGTTTGGACATGCCGGAAGGATACAAGAACTTTTCTAAGACGAAGGCAATGGAACTCAAACATTTTGAACCGGCTATCGAATGGTGGAACAACAGAGAAGAAATTAATGTAGATGGTTTTGATAAGGCAAAGAAGTACACGGCAGAAGAGATCATTGTGAGAAATTATAATATCGACCTTTGCGGATACCCACACGAGGAAGAAGAAATTCTGCCGCCTAAGGAACTGATTCAGCAGTATCAGGAAAAGAGAGCAAGTCTGAATGCAGATATAGACCGCATTTTAGCTCAGATTACAGAGATATTGGAAATTGATTTGGAGGAAGAATAATGACTGGACAACAGTTGAAAAATTCAATATTACAGATGGCTGTTCAGGGAAAACTTGTTCCGCAAGACTCAAATGATGAACCAGCTTCTGTATTGATTGAGAGAATAAGAAAAGAAAAAGAACAGCTCATCAAAGCTGGAAAAATCAAAAAGGAAAAGAATCCTTCCTATATTTTCCGTGGTGCTGATAACTTGCCTTATGAGAAAGTCGGCAAAAATGAGCCGGTGTGCATTGCGGATGAGGTGCCGTTTGAGATTCCGGAGAGCTGGGAGTGGGTGCGACTTAAAAATATTACTGTTAAAGAAATAAAACGTGGTAAATCTCCGAAATATGCAGACAGTAGCAATGTTTATGTATTTGCGCAGAAATGCAATGTAAAGCTTGGGGGAATAGATATTTCGTTAGCCAAATGCTTAGATGTGAAAGCATTTGAAAAATATCCAATTGATGAGTATATGGTCAATGAAGATATAATTATCAATTCAACAGGTAATGGCACACTTGGACGAATTGGTATGTTTCATGATTCTGACAGAATAAATGACTTTACCATTGTTCCAGATTCTCATATCACAATCATTCGTGCTTGCAAATATTTGATAAAAAACTATTTGTTTCATACGCTGAAATATTATCAGCCATATCTTGAAAAGTTGGGAGAAGGTTCAACAAATCAAACTGAATTACGTCCATCGACCGTGGCTGAATTATTTATTCCAATACCGCCTATGGGGGAACAGAAGCGTATCATTGAAAAACTTCTTGAAGTTATCCCTATGGTTAATGCATACGGAGATAAAGAAAAGGAATTACAAGTATATAACTCGGACTTTCCAACACAACTTAAAAAATCCATTCTGCAAGAAGCTGTGCAAGGAAAACTTGTTACTCAAGACCCATCAGATGAACCTGCTTCTGTCCTTCTGGAACGCATCCGTGCTGAGAAGGAGCGGCTGATTCAGGAAGGAAAAATTAAGCGTGACAAACACGAATCCATTATTTATAGACGGGATAATTCTCATTATGAAAAGTTGGACGGTATTGAGCGTTGTATTGATGATGAAATACCGTTTGAGATTCCGAACAGCTGGGCATGGCGTAGACTTGGAAGCATTGCTACTGTGCAGTCAAGTAAACGAGTTTTTGAAAAGGATTACGTTGCTGAAGGTATCCCATTCTTTCGATCTAAGGAAATTGGCGACTTATATCGAGGGGAAGAAATTCATTTGCAACTTTTTATAACAAAAGAACATTATGACCGTTTAAAAAGGGAATATGGTGTACCTAAGCCAGGAGATATTTTAATCACTTCGGTAGGCACAATAGGTAATTCTTGGATTTGTGACGGTAGAGAATTTTATTACAAAGACGGAAATATAACACAAATTTGTGCTAATCCGTATTTGTCATCACAGTACATTCAGTTGTTTATTAACAGCCCATTGTTTATTGAACAAGCTCAATCTACTGTTTCAGGAACGGCATACAACGCACTGACAATAATCAAACTTAAAAATATGCTAATACCGGTCCCTCCACTTTCGGAACAGCATCGCATCGTTGAACAGCAGAAAAAATTGTTTGATAAGATTATGCTGATTTAGCATAGAATTGTATAATATCTGGCGAAAGGAGGTCTTTCGTCATGATAGAAAACGAAAAATTTGAAAGACACTTGAGAGAAAGTAATCTCTCAGAAAACACAATCTCATCGTATATGTTTGCTATTAAGCAGTACGGACAACAGTACGATGATGTCACACAGAAAAAGCTACGAGAATACAAGGTATGGCTTATAGAAAATTATAAGCCCAAGACCGTAAATCTCAGACTACGTGCACTGAACTGTTATCTGGAATCCATTGGAAAAGAGAATTTGAAGCTGCCGTTTGTTCGAGTACAGCAGAAAAGCTATCTGGAAAATGTGATTAGTGAAGCGGATTATGAATACTTTAAATCCTGTCTGAAAAAAGATGATGAAATGTTTTGGTATTTCGTAATTCGTTTCCTTGCCGCCACAGGAGCAAGAGTCAGTGAATTGATTCAGATCAAGGCTGAACATGTTAAATTGGGGCATCTTGACTTATACTCTAAAGGCGGGAAGTTGCGTAGAATTTATATTCCAAAAGAATTGCAAAATGAAGCCCTTTCTTGGTTGGCCGAAAAGCAACAAGAAAGCGGCTTCATTTTTTTGAACAAGTATGGCGAGCGTATAACTACTCGTGGCATTTCCGGACAGCTGAAAAAATTAGCAGTGAGATACAATATTAACCCTGCGGTGGTATATCCCCATTCATTCCGGCACAGATTTGCAAAAAGTTTTCTGGAACGATGTAACGATATAGCGTTTCTTGCTGATCTTATGGGGCATGAAAGCATTGAAACTACCCGTATTTACCTCCGTAAAACATCCACTGAACAACGTGAAATCGTAGATACGATCATAAACTGGTAATGGTAAAGGCATACACTTCGGATTGTTTTGAAGTGTATGCCTGATTTTATAAAATATCGCAAGAATTTATTACATTATTTACCTTTTCTACAATTCTTTTTTGTTCATTTACCGGTGGAAGTGGGACTAAATAATTGGAAACAAAGTCTTTTCCTACACGCTGTTGTCCGGCTGTTCCACTAAAATTTTTCACACCATTTTGAATAAACGCATGGGTTTTGCAAATTATTAAAAAGTAAGGCATATATAACATTTTGGTGTAATCACGGAGAACATGAAGCTCCGTAGTTCCTGCACCATAGCCACTTGGAAGGTCATGAATCACAGCTGATTTTCTGTTTTGAAAACAGGGTGTAATTTTGGCAATTACAACATCATTATTTGCAAAATGTGTAAAACCGGATTTTACTTCTTTCCACAGTCTTTTTTCATAGGTATGACTGTCGTTAAATCCATCTTTTAAAAGTGGCATTGGCATAAATCCAACAACCGTATCATCAGCTATATTATTTCTTGGATTGATAGTAAACAACGATCCCAGTCTAATCCATGCCCAGCTGCTCGGAATCTCAAACGGTATTTCATCATCAAGACAACGTTCAATACCGTCCAACTTTTCATAATGAGAATTATCCCGTCTATAAATAATGGATTCGTGTTTGTCACGCTTAATTTTTCCTTCCTGAATCAGCCGCTCCTTCTCAGCACGGATGCGTTCCAGAAGGACAGAAGCAGGTTCATCTGATGGGTCTTGAGTAACAAGTTTTCCCTGCACAGCTTCTTGCAGAATGGATTTTTTGAGCATTTCTGGAAAATTAACATTCAAATCATTCAGATGTTGTTCTATTTGTTCATATTTGTCTAAGAAAGGGACAATCTCTTTTATTTTAGTGACAATTCTACATTGTTCTTGTAACGGAGGCAGTGGAAAAAGTAAAGAATGTAAGGCATTTGATGAAAGTCCTTGAATACCAATTCCTTTACCACCAATCCAACCTGCGTGTTTATAAAGGAAAAAGATATAGTAATAGTATTCCACACATACCTCAGAATAGGAACGTAATCTATGAATATGATTTTGTATCCTAATATCTGTGTCATATGACCATATTGCAGCTCGTCCAATATCACCGCCTTCACAAACAAGTAAGTCTCCCTTAGTAGCAGTACATTTTTGAATTTCTGCCTCAGAAAAATACATTTCTCTAAGATTATCAATTTCAAATCTATTCCAGTAAAGATTAGATGTTGTAATATATGTGAGTAATTCACCAGAACGATTAGACGAATTTAAAGCTTTACCTGTATTGTGTTGAAAAAGTTCTCCTAACCGCACCCACTCCCAGCTCTCCGGAATCTCAAACGGCACCTCATCCGCAATGCACACCGGCTCATTTTTGCCGACTTTCTCATAAGGCAAGTTATCGGTAGTGACAGCAACCTCCCCAAATTGAGAAATTTGTCTGTGGCATAGATTGAAGTTTTTTATAAAAACCGTATAATAAAGAGAAAGATTCAAAAGAAATTAGCTGTATCTGGCGGTTTAAATGAATCTGCTTCAGATGATAGCATTAGACAAGCCGAACAGCAGAAATCAGAGATATATAAGAACATGATAGAAATTACGGTTTATGGATCACAGCTCGTTGCTAAGGAGAAAATGATTATGCAATGATACAAAAGCCTCCGGAAAGCGTATCAAACAGCTTCGTCAGGAGATGAATCTATCGCAGGAACAGCTTGCAGAAAAATTGAATGTCAGCCAGAATATGATCGCCAAAATTGAATGCGGATTGCGCAGACCATCCGTAGATTTTCTGATTGAACTAGCAGAGTTTTTTGAAACATCGCTCCATTATATTGTAATAGGCACTTCGGAAGAAGCCACAGATAAAAAACGGCAGAGAGAAGAAGCAATCAAGCAGATTGATCAGATGATGGAATTGTTGCAAAACAAAAGAAAAAAACTTTTGCAAATGAAAGAAAAATTAGATTAAAATAGTAGAAAGTACCGCAGTGTGTGAAAAAGCATACGGCGGTATTTTTTAGTCTATGGACAGTTGGCGCACATCAGGCGCATTACAGGTCCATAGCTTTTTTATTTCAGCAATTAAAATTTGAAGTATAAGGGACAGGAAAACGTGAATGTTTCAACAAGAGAAAATCATTTAGGAAATAAGGGCGCACTTCTATACCAGTTCTTTCGTCCCAGTATGTGCGTTCTCCGAAGGTATCGGCTCGTGTCTGAACACATTCGCAGATTACGGAAGTGCATTCCGGGCAAGAGTTGACTTTTTCGGCTGAAGCCTATCTCTTTTTACCTATCTTGCAGCAGTAAAGATAGGTAAAAAATGTGGTTCTATGTCAAGATTTAGTACAAGTTAAAATGAGAAATTTCTCCCCATTTTAACCTGCCAGAAGTTCCGTCTCAGTGTGTGTCCTTTCATACTATGCGTTCGAATTCATCTGGTGACATATAGTTGCAATGGCTGTGAATTCGTTTAGTATTGTAGAAAGCTTCCACATATTCGAAGATCAGTCGGTATGCTTGCTTGTAATCGCGAATTTTAAAGCGGTTCAACCATTCCCGTTTGATTATAGAATGAAAAGATTCAATGCATGCATTATCCCATGGAAACGCTTTCTTCGAGTAACTACGCTGCATGTTTTCAGTTGCTTTTTTATATTCCTTTGCAACATACTGGCTGCCACGATCCGAATGGATAATTAATGGATGACCGATATTTCGGCGGGCTTTGGCTTTGTTTATAGTATCAATCACACAGGATACTTCCAGCGTTTTTGAAAGTGTCCATGCTATGATTTTTCTGGAAAATAAATCCATAACACTGGTCAGATAGACAAATCCGTCTATTGTCCAGATGTAAGTGATATCCGA
>ERZ810286.348-NODE-348-length-16161-cov-19.7808_pt1 | contig 16161 bp, 9 predicted proteins | sample MGYA00520485_ERZ810286 | MGnify/ENA primary metagenome ERZ810286 (study PRJEB31588, sample SAMN03399887) | human gut metagenome | study: EMG produced TPA metagenomics assembly of the PRJNA231909 data set (A prospective, longitudinal analysis of the...
GTTCCATCTGAATGAACTCCAATTTTCTATTTCATGGATAAACATACCATCAGTTATTTCTGCAAAAATAACTATTAAATTGGAGTTATCTATAAAAATGCGGTTAAAAGAGGTATGATAAGCCGCAAATTTTGCGGTTAATTAATGAGATTAAACCGCATTTAATAAAAACAAGGCATATTCACCACGCTTGGTTTGAAGAATCATTCAAACCAAGTACGAAACTTCCTTATGTGGAGTACCCAATATTACTTTTTACTATCCGGCAACGGATTAATAGCCCCCCTTTGTGTACAAGTATATGCCGATACATCTACCGCTTTGCGGTGTGATTCAGCGACCGACGCCCCTCTAAGTATGTTCACAACAAAGGTAGCAGTAAACGAGTCGCCTGCACCTACAGTATCGGCCACCTCGACTTTAGGTGTATCTATGGATGAAATTTCCCCACTTACATCATACATGCCACTACGTACTGCCCCCTGTGTGAATATAACATATTTGAGCGAGAAACGAGCAATGAGTTCTGCGATAGCTTCCACAAAATCAGTCGAAAGAGAAAGGAGAGAGATCAATAATGGCAATTCGTCTTCATTCAATTTGAGCACATTTGCTTTTTGCAAGGATTCCACAATCAAGTCTGTCGAATAAAAATGTTGCCTGATATTAATATCAAACACCTTCAAAGAGGTATCCGGCACGGCATCTATGAGTCTCAAGATTGCAGCACGTGACTTTTCACTTCGTTGTGCCAAAGAGCCCCAACAAACAGCATCTGCATCGCTGACAAGTTTCATGGTCGCAGGACTACACTCGATAGCATCCCAAGCAACATTCTCAACAATGTCATATTGCGGTACACCGGCCTCATTCAACGACACAAGCACTTTACCTGTCGGCAAAATATTACGGGAAATATATCCTAAATCAAGTCCGGTCTCTTTAAGCACCGTAAATGTTTCATCACCGAGTTCGTCGCCACCTATTGCCGTAACGGGATATGATTCTGCTCCCAATTCCTTCGCAAAAAAACAGAAATTGATAGGCGCTCCGCCAAGTCTCTTACCTTCCGGGAAGCAATCCCAAACAACTTCTCCTATACCTATTATTTTCATGGTTTTATAGTTTAATAATTATTTTCATGGATGTTGCACTATTCTCGTCTATAAATTTATATGCCTTGTCATACTGTTCGAACGGAAAATGATTCGAAATAAGCGGTTCGAGACGGATGGCTCCCGAACATACCTGATCGATAGCCGTAAGATAATCTTCATGGCGATACATCATCGTTCCGTTCACCTTCAGTTCGTGCTCTCCCAAATAGAACATATCAAGCGACGGATCCTTGCCAAATACCGCCACTACAACGATGGTACTCCCTTTTTCGATACACTCCATAAGCGAACGAATACTCGACTCAACTCCAGCAACCTCAAACGCAGCTTGAAAATCTTCATCCCCGAAAAGCCTCTTCGCTCCTTCTTTGAGCGGCGTCTTAGCTACATTGAGCGTATCTACTATACCACATTTACGAGCGATTTCAAGTCTGAAATCACTCACATCGGTAATAAGGACCCGTTTGGCTCCTCTTGCCTTAGCGAACTGCGCCACGAGGTTACCGATCGTTCCGGCACCCGATACAACCACATTCTTACCTTTCAAGTCCCCGCCACGCATGGTTGCATGCGCAGCCACTGCCACCGGTTCTATCATAGCCCCATAATCAAGTGACATACCTTCAGGCAACACCACAACCCTGTCATCATCAACCACAAAAAAATCTTGCGCAGCTCCATTTGCCTGAAAGGCTTGCACTCTTAGCTCCTCACAAATATTATACTCTCCCCGCTGACAAGGCTTGCACTTCCCACACGCAAGTTGCGGACGTGCGGTGACAACGTCACCCGCCTTGCAGATCGTAACCGCCGCCCCCGTAGCGACTACCACTGCCGAATATTCATGCCCCTGAACTACCGGATAGAAAGTTGCCGGATGACATCCGTGATAAGAATGTATCTCACTTCCACAAATACCAATTCTCTTAATATTCAGAAGCACCTGATGTTCTTTCAGGTCCGACGCCTTAGGCGCCTCAACCTCACGAAATTCAATATGTTTTGGTTCTACTAATACCGCTTGTCTCATTTTATACCATATTTACTTAAAATTTCTATTACCGGAGTCTCTATTGACTTCGCCCAAAGTGCATATCCATAACTACTTGGATGAGTTCCGTCGACCGATGTCTCATGCGCATCGGAAGCATCAGGCGTAATCAGATAAACATCTTTATATTTCGGGTTCGTGAGGATTTTCGCAAACAACTCCTCTACGGTTGCCGCCTTAGCCCGTTCTTTCGCATCAAGAACTGTATCGAATGAACGTCGTTCACGATAGATAGTACGCTGAAATATTAACGGAGTAGCCGGATGTGCCGCTATAAGCCGATCGATAAACGACATCAGGCGCTCTCTTATCAGTTCTGCGTCAGGATTTGAAAAAGTATCGAATATAAAGGCATCAGCCTTGACTTCCGCAAGAACGTCGAGCATGTAAGGCTGCATCAGGCAACGTCCGCTTGTTGCGAGCGACACGACTTGAAGACCTGTATTACGCATAAATTGCATGGGATAACTCATACCGGATCGATCCGTGCTCACTCCCTGCGTAAACGAAGAGCCATATACCGCTATCCTGTGACGAAAATCGGACTTCAACGGTTCGATAACAGCATTGTCATCTATCCCTATCTTACAAGAAATGACCTCCGAATACATCGGCATATACATCATACATTCGTGCATCGTACCATCCATATTCTCAATGAGCGTGAATGTCTCGGTTTTCTCGCCCTTATACGCTTTCAATGAACCGCTTGCCGCATACTGCCATTGACCGTTTGCATTTTTGATATAAAGATCATATCCTTTATAAGAGATCGGCATGGTTGAATGGCTCGAATATACATATCCCCACTTTGTCGTAATCCGTATATTACGCGTGTTCGTTTTAAACAACACAGCCATACCGGCAGAGCAACGGAGTTGTCGATTCTCCGTCCTGTTAAAACCTTTATAAACCAATGTATCGACTCTATGATAGGGATTGGGAGTCGATTCAAACGGCTTACCTATCAGGTTAAGCGTTGACGCCTCCGTCTGTTTTTGTGCCGAAACCGACAATACGCACGAAAGCGACAGAACAACCGTTATGAAAAACTTCTTCATTGCCTTGTATTTTTTAGTTGTTTACTGTAATAAGACCTTCAATCCTTCCGCTACCTGCATAGCATAAAACTGCTCATACTTTTCCATAAACACAGGATATTTGTCCAGTCCCAATGACACAAAAGGTGATATCTTCAAGAACTCGGCCGGCGATCCTCCCGAAATCAACTTCCTGTCCGCCGGGGTGATGTGAGGTTCGGAGATAGCTATATTTTCACCGGACTCGGTGCGCGCACCTATCAGGTATTTGCAATAAACAGCTATCAGGAAAGCCTCTATCGAAATATCCTTCCCATCCTGCAACATCTGTTTGAGTATGGGTACCACATAAACCGCAAACTTAGCAATGCCATCGCCGCAAAGCCGTGATACCTGATCGCTGATCGCCTTGTTTGAAAATCGTTCGATAAGCTGGTCTTTATACGCTTCAAGGTCAACGCCCTCGGGAACCGGAACATAAGGAGTAACATCCCTGTTCATAAACAGCTTTATCATTGCACGATACCTCTCGTCTGCCATTACAGCATCGACCTTCCTGAATCCTTCCATATAGGCAGGATAAGAAAGAAGAGTATGTGACGCATTGAGAAGACTTAATTTCATGATTTCATACGGGGTCACATCATGGGTGAATGTAACTCCCACCTTCTCCCATGCAGGACGGCCTGCAATGAAATTATCTTCAATCACCCATTGTATAAAGTCTTCACAACACACATCTGTAACCTTACCCGGTTTTGTTACGGGAGTGATTCGATCCACCATCGAATTCGGGAACGTCACTTTCTTTTTCGCCCACGCTGCCACCTCGGGATATTTCGCTTCGAAGTATGACATAAACGCGTATTTGGCGGCATTGCCGTTCATCTGCATGTTGTCACACGAAAGAATCGTAATCGGCAAATCTTTCTCCATCCGGCGTTTAAGTCCTTCGGCTACATACCAGAACACACTGCGCGATTGGTTAAAATCAACCTTATATCCCCCTTCGGTAATGGTGAGAGAGATGATTTTTATCTCCTCCGATGCTATTTTAGCGATGATAGGCTCACTATCTATTTCCCCCCATGCCAGTTCTACAAGCGAACCAATCAGCATACTATCCTGTTCGCCGGAAGGGCTGCATGTCGTCAACTGATATATGCCGTCGTCTTTCTTGAGGGCGTTGAACAATACCCCGTCCGTAGGCATAATCATGGCTCCGAATACCCCCCAGCATCTTTGTGACGGATCTTCAAGTAATAGATTTGTGTAAGCTTCGAGATGTGCACGATGGAAGTTTCCAACGCCGAAATGTACTATTCCGGCCTTTATTTCAGCACGATTATAATTAAAAGTCTTCATACGATAATTTCAATGTTTCGGCAAGTGATCTTTCCACCTTGTCGCAATGTTCTATATAGAATTTATAAACCTCATTCCATTTGTAATAAGATGCTTCAACCGCTTCCAACGGCAACCGGAGGTCTTTTTCATTCAGCATAAACTTAACTAAAACGTCCGGATTGCCTTCTGATTGGTAAAAGATCATCTGAAGGTTCGCACCCATCGGAATATCCCAGTACTTCCAACTCCGCAACGCTTCTTTGGAATTACCAGCCTCCCGCGCCCACGTTCCGGCTTGCAGATTTGTCAAGATGGCCATCAGAACGCCATCGTGTCCGAAGTTGAGATTGATACCATGACGCTTGCGAACCAGATCTTCGGCAGATTCGTCTAACAAATGGCGTAACGTGCGGGATGCAAGTCCCCAACTACGCCCGTGAGATACCGGTTCAGGACCTTTCTGCGCAAAATACTTATAGTTCTCGATTTCTGCCCAAGCCAATATTTCCTCTTCTGTAAAGATATCCCATATAGGCACTTGGCGGTCGAGGCATTGCATCAGTGATGCCATTAACCAGAAACGATGGATCAGGTCGTACTTGTCATACTCACTTTCTACTTGTGTTACGTCTATAAACAGTCTTGTAAAAAAAGCATCCACATCCAACTTTTCATCTATATATGAACGATATTTTTTATACCAACTGTTTTCTTTACCGAGTATATACTTATCAAGCGGACTCCTGTCGGGACATACGTTACCGTAGGGATTCAGTGTGGTAAGGAACGAACGGGAGTTGTCTATCTCCGCCCATTCAAGCCCGGGACGCAGCGACAAAATGCCCGAATTTACAGATTGCATGGTGGCTGCCACCCGAAGCACATTCGTTGCGTTAGTCTTCAAATAGGGATGGCCTTCAAATACTTCCGGATAGTTTTGTACCATCCTCCGGCCTATCTCCCTTGTCTGACGATAACCGATTTGTGTCAGATCGCCTTCTTTGTAAAACACATTCTTCTTGAACGGTTCAAGACGTTCGTACAGGGCTTTCCCAAAATCGGTAAGGTTGTTTGTGGCATGAGCTTTCTCCAATACGCCGTATATGGCAGGATAAGTCACCTCATCGTCTATCTGACGCGCTCCATGACGAAAATAGCCGTTTATATAGAAAGGCGTATATCCTTTGGGCGCCGGCGTAACCGGATGTGAAAGATCGGTCACATAATACACGCCGCCCGCACGTTCCGGATCCCTGCGTATCTCGTCGAGAGGATTTTCGGTCACCGGCTTTTCTTTCGGAAGAGAGAGTTTGAATATGCAAGGAAGATCAGACGTCTTTTTCGCATTCGTATTGGTATTGACATACATAACCCCGTCTTTGACCACAATATCTTCCGGTTCGTAAATAACCTGTTCCTGCACATTGTACCGGGCAGTAATCGTCCGCCTATCCGTATCGTACACCCGGATGCAGGAAGGACGGTTGTCGTCCTGTTTCCCAACTCCGAAGCAAAAATAGATTTTACCATCATGCATACAGCCCGCTTGTGTGAACCATACCTCATAGGGGAACACCACCTGATCGAGAATGTCATTTTCGTCGAGGCGCACCTTTGCCCCCTCACTCAACGACGGTATGCGGAATTTGGTGGCGACATACTGGTTTTCCCATGCATGCTTTGTCACCTTCGCCACAGTACGTTTACGCGCCGAGAATATCCATATAAAGCCCCGTTCCCGATCGACCAGCCAGCTTGGCGCTCCAAAGATAGGGACATACCCTTTCTCCACCCACTTCGAGCCATCAAGTTCAATTGTCTGTGCGATTTCGCTGCTAAAACGTTTTCCACGACGGGTGATACTCTCCACAAAACACAACCATTCCAACTCGCTTCCTACCTTCCCGTTTGTGATATACAAGAGAGGAAACGATGCTCCGCGTTTTGTCTCGACGCCAAAGCATACATTATTTACATGGTTGTCCGGATGGGAGGACGCCAACTCAAAGCCTGCCACAGGTTTCGGATCGGCACTTTTGAAATCATAGATATTCACGTGCCCTCCATCCTCGCACGAGAATATGTAATCATCCCATATTTCAAGTCCTTGCTGTGCCCGCCCCCGTCCTTCCTTTGCCAGGAAGACAGAGCACTCTACCTCTTTCTCCGGCTCTACATACAACTGGGCGATAAGGGGAATAGAGATCAGTAAGCACACGACAGACAAATAGATCTTTTTCATAAGTATGCTCTATAAATTTAAAGTATGATTATGTTCTACGTTAATCGAACAGCTCTACGCCTAACGATTCAAGCCGTTTCTGCAACTCTCCCACATCGAGGGCCCGCGGAGTACAATGCTGCGACGCACTCATGGCAGCGGCAATACCAACTGCCTCTCCCATCGCCATGCAAATACTCATGACACGATAGGAAGCGTGAGCTCTGTGAGTACCCGATATGCACCGTCCCGCCACCAAAAGCCCTTCCAAGCCCAACGGGAGAAAACAACGATACGGCAAATCGTATGGTTTGCAATATTGGATGGTCGGTTCCGCCTGTCCGGCTCCGTCAGGATTATGTATATCGACAATGAACAATGCTTTATGTACCACCACATCGGCAAAACGACAGCCTTCCGCCATCTCATCGGCATCAATCACATAGTCGCCCATCACCCTGCGGCTTTCGCGCACTCCGGTTGTTGTACCACTTCCGATCACTCTACAGTTTTCGTAACCCGGCAAATTTTCTTTCAAGAATTGAGTCAGGAGGCGTATCTGTTGCCTAAGTTCAAGATCGGCGGCGAAAATAGAGCTTACCGAAGTAATATCCACTCTATTGACTTGTGTCGTATTTACCTGACGGCAACCCGGTCTGACCGACGGATGCAAACGCACGGCAGCAAGCATCCGGGGAAGTTTGCCCTCATCGGCTTTCTTTTTACACCAATCAAGAAAACACTCGCCATTCAGTTGAACATTGTCTACATCTCCAATGCAGATAATTCCTTTCGATTCATCTACGCCGTCAATGGTGTATTCAAGGGTTACAGGCTGCATGAGTCCGTCAGCACGTCCTTTTTCTATTTTTGCACCGGCAAGAAAAGATACTATGGCATCACCGGTACAATCAATTGTAACCGCGGCTTCAAAACAGAGCGTCCCCTCGTTACTTGCACACTTAATGCCTTTTACCACCTTTCCGTCACGAATAACATCCGACACGCAACATTGCAAAAAGACATCGACGTTCTTTTCCCTGGCGACAAATTCTGCCAATGTAAGTTTTGCCTCTTCGAAATCGTGAGCATTTCCATGTTCGCCAATCCAGTCATTGTCTTTGACGCCAAGAATAGCACAAACCTCATCGCGCATCGTGTTCTTGCTTACACTACCGAGAATAGGGCCGACATACCCGGCGGTCAGGTTACCTCCGATGACTCCGTATCTTTCGATAAGGGCAACACGTGCTCCTTGCCGGGCGGCGGCTACAGCCGCACATATCCCGGCAGGACCTGCACCTGCTACTATTACATCATAATATTTTGTATTCATTATCTGCTTGTATATGGACCGGAAATAGTCTTAACAGTCATTGCCCCGTCAGAATCTGTGATTGTCACAACTCTGTATTTGTTTCCCCCATCGGTCACACGAACTACAATATGTCCATCATATCCCTTTACTCTCGCAGCCTCTTCCGCCGTAACCCGGTCGTCTACTCCGCTGGGGCGATCGCCCTGCCAGAAGTTAGTGATAAACATGTCACACGCAGGGAGTGTTGTCTCCATCGAATTCAGTATATCGGTACGGGGATGACAATCTACCCACGAATTGACAACAATCGTTTGTGGATTGAGTGCTTTCAGAGCATCTACTTGATTGGTGTTGGTTACACCGTGATGGTTAGCTTTCAAGAGTTCCACCTGACCTACTGCTTTTGCACAGGGCAGTTCGGCATCTTTCCACGCATGACTCGAACGTCCGTTATACTGAAGGTCACCACCGGCAAAGAAATCAAAGTTGCCATACGAAACTTTCATCACACAACTGGTTATATTCTCCGGCGGACAATTGTCACTGGAGGTAATGTTCTTACTGTTTTCGTATGTAATCTCCGAGAGTTCAGGGAATGTCTTCTTTGTGGTAGTGCCCGAACCTGTCCAGATCTCTCCATTCACTGCCACGTTTTGCACCTTTGCAGTAGGATACTTTGCAGGATTATACTTCTGAACGATCTGATTATTCGCCCCTGCTTTGAATATCGCAGCATCGAACTTTTGATTGGCGACATGCCATTTCACTGCATTGATATAGTTATTACAACTTGGAGCATTGTCTGCCATTGTCGCCATGTCGAACGGATAGTTATAATCGGGATAGCCACGATCAAGAAGCGTACCAATCTTGAAATTGTCGAAAATCTCGGCAAAACCTATCAACGAATAAGTATTGGAATTAGCTGATTTTGGCAAGGAAGAAGTATAACCGCCGAAGTGGTCATTATGGAAGTGGGTAAGTACGGCATAATCAATCGTACTGTTACCTGTCCATACCATACACTGACGAATGTAATCAGTTATAATCTGCGAACCACGGGTAGAAGTCAGAGTCGGATCCCAACGACTACGGATACCGGTATTGGTCGTATTACTATTAGAGTTGGTTGTAACACTCGAACTTGCGGCATCAATAAGCATTTGCGTACCATCCGGGAATATTACAAACATGCTTTCACCGGTAGTCGTATTGATGAAATGAATATCCATCACACCCTCCTGCCAGGCAGGAATCGTCTTACCTACCTCTATTTCAGTGGCAGCATCTTCCCCACCTCCATCCGGACGAATCAAAAATGAGTGAGACTCATTGGAGCTGCATCCTACAATCGCAAGGATGAACAAACTAAGTATAAATATTAACCTTTGCATGCTATATGAAGATTTAAAAACATCTCTCCGCCTTCAATGCTGACGGCAAGACGAATATAATTACCAAAATTTAAATTTACCTTTATAATATGTTGGCCAAGTCCTTTGAAGATTACAGGATCACTACCGTCGTCAGCCCAATGTATACCGTCTTGCGATAGTTGTACACGACCTTCGAATACGGGATCTCCTTCTATTTTCTCAACCATAACAAAGAATATAGCCTCATCTGCCCAACCAGCCTCGTAAGGATGAGTGAAGAAAGTACCTTTAAAGAACTTCTTTACCTCAAGATGGGAATCATTAAACATTTTCATATATTACATTCCTCCTTTTATTCTTGTGAAACAACAACAGAATCTATATAAAAGAATACACGACGATTGGTATCAGTACCCACCCAGAAAAGAGGATTGATAAGATTGTCGATGCGTCCATATCCGTCAACGGTATCGGCTGCAATGCCACGCATATCCCAAATTTTGTCCTGACATTGGAACTCTACATATTCACGAAGCTCTGTGTCAAGTTTCAGACGCATGTATTGCCAATTGAGTTTACAGTCGGTCTCATTGTAAATGAGTTTCTGATGACCATCTTTCAAATCCTTGAATCCATCGTGGTCGCCATTAGGATAACGGCGGCCGAACCACCAGGGATCGACTCCCCTCTTACACCAGTCTCCGTCAAGTCCATAAGCCCAATCGCGGTCGGTTATGTCTTCATTGGAATGTTCATACTGCCACTTCTGCATTAATTTGCCATCTACTGCATTGAGATAACGAATTCCTACATGGTAACGTTTTCCACCCTCCTGTACATCGAATCCCATACCAAAATCGCGGATGGAACTCTCATGTAAACCCGGTTGCGGACGGTCACCGCCATCCACCACATCCTGTTCCGCCGTGTATGTAAACCAACATTCTATCTGCAAATATTTGCAGCCCGGACGAGAGAACGAAAGCCGCTTAATGGCATGTCCCAGACAACCTTCCGCCGGAATCTCCGTATAAGGAGCGGCAACAGGTCTTGTCGAAAGTTTAAGAGAGTAAGTGCCGGACATAGCTCCGTGAGTGCCCGGATACCTGAAAGTAGCGGAACTAAGCATGACCGGTGGCCACTGGTCTTTATTGACCAATGTCTTGGGAACATCAAAATCGGGATATTCCGTAAAGTTAGGCATTAATGTCATCCAGCCGTTAAAGCCGGTGTTGAATACATCATAGCTCAACACCCTTTTCAATGGTTGATAGCGACTGCGCAATAAAATTTCTCCAATGCTCATAATATCATTTATTTAATAAAGTTAGTACCCTGGATTTTGAACAAGTTTGCCATTCATTATCAATACATCATCACTTGGCAATGGCCATAAATAAATCTTCTCATCATACTTACGTTCACCATGCTGGACGATATAGGTTCCGTCGGCCATCGCTTCAAAAGAAGGAAATCCGTCTTTGTCAAATGTCGGAGTCTCCGGCCAAAACCAGTTGCCTGCCGCAAAGTATTCCTTTGCCCTGTTGGCTGTACGGGTAAATCCGTACATATTGTGTCCGAAAGCATTCTCAAACTGATGCCAACGAAGCAAATCGAAATAGCGCAGATTTTCCCATGCAAACTCCACACGACGCTCACGGCGGAGCACTTTGCGCAATGCTGTCTGATCGGTTGTCGTGATGGACGGATAGTCGTTGGTTTGTGTACGGGTGGTGCCATAAGCACGGGCACGGACATCGTTGATGCAAGCAAGGACAGTAGCGTCAATCTCCCCCAGTTCAATCTTAGCTTCGGCATACATCAACAAGACATCGGCATAACGCATGAGAATAACGGGGTTGTCGTTATACAAAGTAGTACGCCATGACTCTTGCGCGCCTTTGCGCAGGCAACAACCATTGTAAGCGCAATTGGAAGCATCTGAACCGCCTTTGGAATCTTTGTTTGTAATCATACGATTTTGTGTATAGTCCATTACTTCGAGTGCGTTTGGCGCAGGGTTCCACTCAATACCATAGATACGGCTGCCGGGAGCAGCAAATGTTTCCAGGCAACGGGGATCACGGTTGGCAAATGGATCGTGAGGATCAAAACCGCTGCCCGGTTCATCAATCGTCTTGCCATTCATCATTTCGTAGACAGCAAGAAGTTCCCACGAAGGTTGTGCATTATGTGTACCGCCTGCCGAACGGGCAATAAAGGAACCGATAGCCTGTGTGGTAGGTTTACCGTTTTCATCCAACTCAAGATCGCTTGAGTGAGCAACAGAGAAGATAACTTCTTTGCTTCCTCTTGTCTTGTCGCGGAAAAGTTCTCCATAATCAGGGGCCAAGTCATATACTTCCAGATCCATACAGTCTTGCGCAGCCTTTGCGGCAGTCCCGTAGTCGTGTTGATAGAGAGCAGTACGAGCCTTGTAAGCATAAGCCGTTCCTTTGTCTACACGGGTGGCGCCGCTATTATTATTTGCGGCCGGCAAATTTTCTGCGGCATAGTCATAATCTTCATAAATTTGTTTCAGAACGACAGCTTTGTCGGTACGCCCCATCTCAAATGCTTCCTCCGGAGTAATCGAAGTCACGTAGAAAGGAACATCTCCCCAAAGAGTAATCAAACGTGAATAAGCAAACGCTCTGAAAAAACGGGCTTCGGCACGAAGCGTATTCAGTTCAGTGGTGGAATATTTGCCTTCAAGTTTGTCGAGTGCCTCCAAAATCCGGTTGGCACGACTAATGTTCTTATACGTGTAACTCCAAACAGTCTTGATGTTAGGATTACTTGTAGAAGACGCATTCAGTGAACCTGCCGCAATGGTATAAATGTTGGTTCGTTGCGCCCAGTCATCCGTATTACGGTCCAGCGTCCAACCTTCTTCTATAACAAAGAAAGTACTGCGATAAAAATCGTTCAACGAGATTCGAACTTCCTCCGGTGACGAGAACCAGTTTTCACTGGATGCGGCTGAAGGAGGATTCAGATCGAGGTTCACACAAGAAGTTACAGATAGAAGAGCTATCATGCAAATCAATACATGTATTTTTTTCATATTATGTAATTTTTTCATACTCCATTAGAATTTGATATCCACTCCAAACGTATAAGTGCGTGTGATATAGGTAGAAGCGCCTGCTTCAGGGTCCCATCCCGAAAGATAACTATCAAAGCAGTATGGATCATCGATATTGACGTACACCCGAAGTCCCTTGATTCCGACTTTAGAGACGATTTTTTTAGGAACTGTATAGCCAACGTTGATATTCTTTATACGCATATAGGCACTACTCTTGAGCCAGTAATCCGACATTTTGTAGTTGTTGTATTCACCGCCCTGATGGCTCAAACGGGGATAGCTGGCTGCCGCGTTCTGCTCTGCAGTGTTATATACACTCCAATAATTACGGCTGCCATTGTCGTTCAGAAGGACTGACGGAGCCGGAAGCCATTGTCCCTGCATGGGGCGAATCATACTCTCGGTGAGGCGTGAAAGTTGTTTCCCGACACCATTGAAGAGTAGGGAGAAAGAGAGACCTTTCCAGCCCAAACTAATAGAACCTCCATATAGATAGTGTGGCAATGAGCTGCCAAGCACTACGCGGTCGTATGTCTCATTGATAATTCCGTCAGGAGTGCCGTCCGGACCGCTGACATCTACATATTTCACATCACCCGGTTTGGTAGAAGCCGAAAGCAGAGCGCTTTCACTGACTTCCTCTGCGGTCTGGAACAAACCTGCAGTCTTATATCCGTACCAGGAGTTATATTCTGCACCTTCAGTAATAATGGTACCATCGCTGTTAAACTGCTGCTTGCCATTAAGATTATCTATTATAGACTTGTAATCAGAGATATTAAAACTTACCGCATAATTTACATCTCCGATACGGTCAGACCAGCCGAGTTTCACTTCCCAACCGCGGGTATGCATTTTACCTACATTCCTGTCAGGTGCCGAATAACCTGTAAACGACGGGATTGCCACTGACAAGAGCATATCTGTTGTCTTCTTATAATAATAGTCTGCGCTAAAGTCAAGACGATTGTTAAAGAAAGCGGCATCCACACCTATATCCCAGCTCTGTGTTTTCTCCCAATGGATATTCTCATACGCATAATCCTGTTGAGCGGCAGACATCGAAGATTGGGGCGTAGAACCTGCACTGTCATACATAATGGCATTATTGAACGAAATGTATGTCTGATAAGGATAATTTCCAATCCGCTCGTTACCGAGCGTACCGATAGAGGCACGGAACTTCAGATAGTTTATCGGGGTTATGTTTTGCATGAACTTCTCGTTAGAGATGACCCAACCCACCGATGCGGACGGGAAGAATCCCCAACGGTGATCCTTGTGAAAACGTGAAGATCCGTCTTCACGAGCATTGAGCTGGAGGTAGTAACGGCTGTCGTAATTATACATGACACGGCCAAAAAATGAACGGTATGCATTCTGATAAGAATTACCGGCTACGGCAAGGGCATTCTTGTTCGCCAAATCAAGATAAGGGAAAGAAGACAAAGACATATCGTTGGTCGATCCCGACATCGTTTCATACGTATAGCTATAATCTTCATAACCGACCATGGCATTGAAGTTATGTACCTTGCTGAAGGTCTTGTCGTATGTAGCGATGAATTGTTTCTCCAATGATTTGATGTTACGGCGTTCTTCACTTAGCGAATTGGAAGTATATCCAGAAACATATCCCAGCATAACATCGGTTTCGTATGCATCGTAAACAGGTATGGCTTTCTTCATCTCCTTGATCGAAACAGTTCCGACGGTAGGAGTCAGATTGGCAGTAAGGGTCAAATCTTTTATGGGCTTATAGCTCAACGAGAATTTACCGGTCATTGTGTTGGATACGGTCTTCTTCTCTCCGCCTTCCAATAAGGCGGCAAGCGTATTGCTAAGACTGCCGTCTTTACCGGGACCAACACGGCCATCCGGATAAAGTCCCAAATAAATGGAAGGATACATATAAGCTGCACGAATCGGACTACCGGAAGTCGGGTCATTTTTCGTGGCATAACGTACCGAGAAATCGATAGAACCGGAGAGCTTATCACTAATCTCGAGATTATTACGCGAACGGATAGAGATTCTTTCGTGGTTTGAACCTTTATAGATAGCGTCGGCATTTTCGTAGGTAGCGGAAGTGTGGCTCTTGATTACCTTGTTGCCATACGTCATGGTCAAGTTGTGCTTATGGCGCATAGCGGTATTCGAAAGAATAGCGTCTTTCCAATCATAGATAGGATATTGAATGGGATCATATCTGTTGTTGGTAGCATAGTTGTCGATGTAGTCCTGTGAATAGTTGGCAAATTCGCCTCCCGCAGGATTACCGGCATCGTTCCACGACCATTCATTGTACATTGTCATGTAGTGATAAGGGTCTGTCAGGAATTTCGGAAATTCGGTAGGAGAAGACAACGAAATCTCTCCGTTATAACCGATCGAAAGCTGTCCCTCGGTTGCCTCCTTAGTCGTTATCAAGATAACACCGGCAGCAGCACGGGCACCATAGATGGATGCAGAAGCTGCATCTTTAAGTACAGTAATCTGCTGTACGTCTTCGCTTGCTATATTGTCGAGGCTACTGACCATCATACCATCGACAAGGATAAGCGGACTCGAATCAGACATTGTTGTCACACCACGCACCTGAACCGTAGCACTCGCTCCCGGCATACTGCTCGAACGGGTAACCGTCAGTCCCGGAATCAGTCCTTGCAAAGATTGTGAAAGTTGAGACGTGCTCTGTTTCTCGATAAGCGAACTGTTGATTACACCGACCGCACCTGTAAGATCTTTCTTTTTTACAGATCCATAGCCGATAACAACTGTCTCTTCAAGTTGTACAGCATCCTCTTTAAGTTTTATATTTACTACACTCTTACCATCCCACACCACAGTCTCGGTCACATAACCAAGATAACGGAATTCTATTGTATGGCCTGATTCAGCGCCATTGAGCGCATACTTTCCCGACATATCGGAGGTAGTACCTTTTGCATTGTCTTTATCGTGGATCACCACTCCGACAAGAGGACCATTGGCATCGCTAACGACACCCTTCATTACATTCTGTGCAAAAGCCAGATTGATTTGCAGGAAACATGCCAATAACAGGCTTAATATACTTTTTTTCATACTATTTATTCTACGATTTCAAGCAATACATGTTCGTTATATTCTCTGATTGCCTCACCTGTTTCAGGGTTACTCGGATGTTGCGCTGAAAAACGTGTCTGGCCGCTTGCGTGTGTACAGTCTATATACTTTCCAGCGAATTTGGCGCCATTAAGACATAGACGGCCTGCCTGTCCAAATCTTAACACAATCTCATCCATATCCTTAGTCGTGGTAAATATTCCTTCGGCAGGGATATATGCGCCATTGTTTTTTTCATCGAGCAACATTCCCGCAAAGTTGTAGGTAATAGTTGCCGAATAATTGATAGGTGCACCCGACAGTGTCTCTGTCGCACTTTCCTGAAGAGTCGAAGTCGGAAGAGCCGGTTTCCATTCTTCTCCATCCTTGAACTCGATCATCCAGTAGTTGGAACACATCGTTCCTAATTTGGTCACAAAATAGAAGTGTATCTTGGTACCGGCAGGAATGGTCGTACCTTTCATATCCCCATAGACATACCAATAATCACC